>JAEEGL017189109.1_pt1 | contig 27840 bp, 17 predicted proteins | sample 9134231 | NCBI WGS metagenome assembly JAEEGL01 (sample SAMN16246548, study PRJNA631951) | gut metagenome | biome: gut microbiome; feature: rumen; material: fiber-attached | host: Bos | place: Iran: Karaj | collected 2018-10
CTCAGCCACATCATCAAGATTTCGCGGTTGGACGAAGGGCGTTATGTTTGGCTCGACAAATTTACGGTGCGAAACCTCGAAATTTTTACGCCGCTCAGTCCGACTGGCAAGACGCTCTTGGATGTCATAGATAAGACTTCAAGTCCGCAGGGTGGGCGATTGCTCAAACATTGGATTGCCCTGCCGCTGCGCAATGTAGGTCTTATCGAAAAACGACTTGCCTACACTCAGGCTCTTAAAGATAATTTTGAACTCCTCGAAAATCTCCGTACCTCACTACGTCAAGTTGGTGATATTGAGAGGCTTGTATCAAAAATCTCCACACAGCGCGTCAATCCTCGCGATGTCAACCAGATGAGGCTGTCGTTGGAGTGCATTGCGCAGATACGCAGCCTTCTCGCCAACGAAAGCGCACAAGGCAATCATATCTTCGACCCACTTTGCGAACAGCTCAATCCCTGCACCAATGTTGCAGAACGCATTGGCAGAGAGATTGTTGACGACCCGCCGTTGATGATTGCAAAGGGCAATTTTATCCGCAGTGGCGTGGATTCCCAACTCGACGAACTCCGCGATATGAGCGTCAACTCCAAGGAATACCTCTCCAAAATGCGTGACGAACTCGTGGAGCAGACCGGCATCACGTCCCTGAAACTCGGCAATACTGGCGTTTTCGGTTATTATCTCGAAGTGCGCAACACCCACAAGGACAAAGTGCCGCAGGATTGGATTCGCAAGCAAACTCTCACTGATGCAGAGCGTTACATCACGCCCGAACTCAAAGAGTACGAAGAAAAAATCCTCACCGCCGAAGACACTATACAGACCATCGAAGTCCGCATTTTCAACGAACTTGTGGCTTACCTCGCGCAATACATCGAGACTTTCCTCACCAACGCCAAGACCGTTGCCACCATCGACTGCCTCTGTTCATACGCGCAGGCTGCTATTGACAACAATTATTGCCGTCCCGTTATCGACGAGGGTATGACCATCGACATCAAGGCGGGTCGCCATCCTGTCATCGAAAAACAATTGCCGGTAGGGGAGGAGTACATCCCCAACGATGTTTTTTTGGACAATGATACTCAGCAAATTATGATGATAACGGGTCCCAATATGGCGGGCAAGTCGGCTCTCCTGCGTCAGACCGCGTTGATAATGTTGATGGCTCAGGCGGGCAGTTTTGTGCCGGCGGAGAGCGTCAAGGCGGGGTATGTTGACAAGGTGTTCACACGTGTGGGCGCATCAGACAATATTTCGTCGGGCGAAAGTACCTTTATGGTGGAGATGAACGAGGCGGCGGGCATCCTCAACAATATGACTCCGCGCAGCCTTGTTCTCTTTGACGAACTTGGGCGCGGCACATCCACTTACGACGGCATTTCAATCGCTCAGGCTATTGTGGAGTATATACACGAATTTCCGCAGGCAAAGGCAAAGACGCTTTTTGCTACGCACTACCACGAACTTAACGATATGGAGGCCAACTTCCCGCGCATCAAGAATTTCAATGTTTCGGTCAAGGAAATCGACGGCAAGGTAATCTTTATGCGCAAACTCGTCCCCGGTGGCAGCGAACACAGTTTTGGTATTCACGTCGCCAAACTCGCTGGTATGCCCCGCGTCGTAGTTGAACGCGCCAACGATATTATGAAGGAACTTGAATCAGGTTCGCGTGGCAACGTATCAGCAGCCCCTGTCAAGGCAGAGACCGCACCGCCCGTCAAGACCGCCAAGCCCACCAAAAAATCCAACGTCGATGGCATCCAATTGAGTTTCTTCAACCTCGAAGATCCCGTCCTGATGCAAATCCGCGATGAAATCAAGCGCATCGACATCAATACTTTGACACCGATTGAGGCGTTGAACAAGTTGAACGAGATTAAGAAAATTGTGGGAGTAAAATAGGGTAGAGGCGCGTTAAAACATTTCCATCATTTCCTTTTCCTTGTTTGTAGTGTTGCCGTCGCTCATCATGGCGCGGTTGTTTTCGTCGAGGATGTAGGGGATGATGTCGGTCTCGCGGATGAGGGTGTTGAAGTACTCAAACCTGTTGATTGACAATACGATAGAATCCTTTTTGGCAAAGAGAGCCTTCACGTCGTGGTCGAGGTTGAAACCTTTGGTGATGATGTCGTTTTTGAAGAAGAATACATCGCCCTCTATGATAATTTTGCAAGAGAGAGTGCCTTTTTCTACAATATAGACATTTTCGTCGTCGGTGTTGATTTCCTCGCCTTTCTTGAGGTCGTGGATCTCGATGTGCTTTGCCAATTTGGCGAGCAGATATTCTGGCACATTGAAGAATAGCGGATGCTTCTTGATGTGCTTGATTTTGTCGGAAAGTGTTGGCTGTCCCGATTTGAGCGCGGCGTAGAGCAGTTGCTTGTCGCTCGACATGTTGGTAAGGTAGTCGGAACATTTGAGAGGATTTTCCTCGTAGATAATCTTTGCCGCCGTAGAATATACCATTTCGTCCGTGTGGTACAGACACAGGAACATCTCGTCGGGCATTTCGCTCTTGCGTATCCTTGCGAGGAGGTCTTTGATGTTTGATTTCACCCAAAGTTTCAAGTCCTTGTAGTCTATCGCGCTCGACTGTACGTCGTCCGTAGCCTTTGCTTTGTGTTGTTTGCCAAGGAGTTCCACAGCCTTGGCAATAGTCCACGTGTCCAGTTTGGAGTAGTCGCGCTTGATGATGTCTTTCAAGCGTTCCTCAAACGGCATTTCGCGCTGCGGGAAGAAGTCTGCCAACTTCTTGATTTTTTGCACGGTAGAGAGGTCGTCAAACAGCGGTTTTATCAACTGCTTGATTTCCTGAGGGAAGTTGTTGTCGATAATCTCCACGGCAAAGATATTGTTTTTGCCGATGATGGTCTTTTGGATAAGGTTGATGAGGCGCGGCTCTTTGAGAAGGCTCAGCAGGTTAAAGAGGTTTTCTATGCTGTTAGCGCGTTCAAGGTCAAGACTTTGCACGAGTTTGAGCGTATTTTTCTCGTCCTCGATGTCGTTGAGGCAAGCCATTATCCATACGATGTTCTCTACGGTTTCGTTGATTTTCTGCTTGATGGCAAGGATGTCTTTCTCCTCGGTAGCCTGATATTTGCAGAAGTACAACGCCGCAATTACCGCCTGTTGAATGTCGCGGTTGGGGTAGTTGATGTTGTTCATAAGGAACGCACGCGCCGGGGCAGAGCCGAATTTCGCGTACAATTCGATGATGCGCAGCAATATCTCTGGCGGCTGCATGCTTTTTTCAAAATATTCGTTGAGCGTGGGAAGCACACGGTCGCCGATGTCGAGAAGTACGTTTTCGGCAGTGTCGTAATATTCGGGCGATTCGAGCAGGGAGATGAGTTTGTTGATCATCTTTGGGGTGCGAAGTTTGCCCGCCAATGTGATGGCAGCCGACTTGACGTTGCGGTCGGTGTTGTCTAATAATGCCGAAATGATGTCCTCGTCGAGCAATGAGTCGTTTTTAAACAGATATTTTACGAGTTTTATCTTGTCGGATACGTATTCGCTTGCCACAAGCGGTTCTATTACCTCTTTTTCGGTTTTTTTGTTGATGCCGTCGTAGGATAGATAAGTCTGCGCACGTTCTGCAAGCAGACGTATTTCAGGGGTTTTGGTGTTGCTAAACAATGTGCCGCAGGGGGTGGCAAGTCGCGAACGCCATGTAGGGTCGATGTTGCGGAGCACGGCCTTTTCTACCACTTCGTCGTTGGATTCCAGGAGCAAAGCGGCGTAACTTTCGAGGCTTCTCGGCGCGGTTTCCGACAAAATCATCACCGCCATACGCTGAATGTTGGGGTTGGACACCTTTATATATTTGCGCAACAATTCCGGGCCGTACATGCTCTTATTGACATCGCGGCGGCTGTCTTTGCTAAAATCTTTGGAAATCTTGTTGATGGTGGCCTTGTAACTCTCGTACAATTTCATACTGCTGACTACCCACGCCACAAGTATCGGGATGAAGAACAGCATGAAATATTTGAAGTCGTATTCGCCGCGCAGGGTGATGATGGTGTTTACCGTTAACAGCACAACGCCCGCTATGCCTGTCGAAAACTGCTGAACCACACCCACTTTGGTCTGCACGGCGGCTTTTTCCTCGTCGGGCAGGGGCTGGTAGAGGATGTTGAAGGCGGGGTCGTCGAGGCCGCGACGCAGGATGCGCTCCTGAGATTTGTTTAAGGTGATAAGTATCAGGAACACAATGCTTTCCACCGATGTCAAGCCAACAATGGCGGCAAGGATTGTAATCACCACCATGCTTATCGGCAGTATCAACAGACCCAATTTGACACCATAACGGCTCAAAATCCTCGCCGAGAAAAACGACAACAGCAATTCGCCAATTTTCAATCCACCATAGACCAAGGTGAGGAACTGCGGCGTGTTTTCGGGCGCAATCTGTATCTTGACGGTGGAAAGGAACGAGAAGTCTGTTACGTAAATAATTGTCATAGAGAGTGTTGCACAGATGAAGATAAAGCGGTAGTAACTACTTTTCTTTATCAGGTCGATGAAACCAGTGCCGTCGTTGGCAGGTTTTAGCGACAGAATCTTGCCGTTGCCCTCCTGTTTTTTCTTTTCGAGTTGGATGCGTTCTTCGCGGAGTTTCTGAGGATATTTTTGGTACAATATCACGAGTGTAACTATACCAATGATAAATCCAAACGCACTGATATATAGCAATGTATATGAATGTGAGATTACTTTGCTCAATGCTGGTATTATCAAATAACCCATCATCGCCGCCAATACGCCGCCTATACTAAACAGTGCGAAAATTCTCTTGACTTGGACGAGGTTTAGAAATTTTAAAGACAGCGCGCCACACTCTATGCCCACCATCGACAGGAACGGCCACGCCCATATAAACACAAAGGAACTCAGCCACTTAGAATCTACATGACCGAGCATCAACGGCGATGCAAGCGTTACCACCGTCATAAAAATCAACGCGCCCATAAATAATGTGCGGCTGTCGATTCGTTTTTGCATCCAGGAGTAAATCTGTGTGAAAAGGTATCCGCCGATGCCAGACGCGATGTATGCGTATGGCAACTGTTCGCTGCCGAAGTGCTTGATAAATTCGGAGTTAGCGGGCGTGAAATAGAATGCGCCGGCGAGTCCAAGGAAAAAGGAATGAAGAAACAGCATCAGGAAAATTGGCACTTCCTGCTGCTTCAACTCAAAGTTCTTGACTAAGAAATGTGATAGTGTTATCTTCTTCATTGCCTTATACGCTCCCTTATTTGGGAAATGTCTCCTGCTTTTGTTTTGCAATATACATACCGAAATGGCCGATACGCAAAAAAAAGTTTTGCCCGATGGGTCAAAATTCCGCGAGCCAAAGGTAAGAATTTTTGACATTATAAAAAAATTTTTTTTCTCTCGGAGAAATAGAATGGTATTTTGCCCTCACGGAGACACGGGGGCACTGAGAAGATATTTTTCTCCGTTTCTCCGTGCCTCCGTGAGAGATTTTTGTGTATCTTTGCGGTCAAACAAACAACATTATTATTATGAAGATTTTTTGCATCGCCGGCAATTACCGCAAACACTGCGAGGAGTTTGGTATGGAGCCTGAGGAGGAACCCGTGTTTTTCATCAAGCCAGAGACGTCGCTCCTGCGCAACCACTATGACTTTTACATACCCGAATTTTCGCAACAGATTGAGTATGAGACAGAAATAGTAATCAAAATCAGCAAGTTGGGTAAGGCTATCGACCGCAAGTTTGCCTCGCGGTATTACGACGAACTCACAGTTGGGCTGGACATCACTGCCCGCGACATCCAGGCGAAGAGCCGTGCCAAAGGTCAGCCGTGGTTTTTGTCCAAGGGATTCGACTCGTCGGCACCGCTCGGCGACTTTGTGCCAAAGAGCGAATTTGCCGATATGCACAACATCAATTTTGCCCTCGACATCAACGGCAACACCGTCCAGAGCGGCAACACGAGCGACATGATTAACGATTTTGACGCAATCGTGTCGTACATATCGCAGTTTGTAACCCTCAAAACCGGCGACCTAATTTTCACGGGAACGCCCGCCGGAGTGGGACCTCTGCACATAGGCGACCATCTTGCGGCAAGCATCGAAGGGCGCACATTGCTCGAACTAAAAGTTAAATAAATTATACAAAGCCCTTTATTCCGCCCGAAATTTGGAACGCTTATTGCTTATTTTGTAGTACAAGAAATTAAAAAACCATTATCGCATCATGAAGGTTTTAATATTGTACGCATTGGTAATGAGCATGTTGCTGTGTTCCTGTGGTGGTTGTGAAGACGAACAGCAGACAACCGCCAGGGTGGAGAATGTCTATAACGACATCACCTTGTGTAGGATATGCGAATTGAAATGCGAGGGCAATACGGCGGAGATTGTCAAATATTTCACGTCTGAATATCCTCAATACCGCAAGGCGGCTGTGGATGCTGTCGGCTCCATGAGGGACAGCATGGCGATAGTGCCGCTTGCTATGTTGCTATCCAACAACGATTATGACATCCGCGAGAGTGCGGCGTTTGCCATTGGGCAGACCATGCACCCCGCCGCCGAAAAATATCTGCTTGAATCCAATTTTGACGCTCAGCCCGACAACGTGAAGGCTGCAATACTTGTTGCCCTCGGCAAATGCGGCTCGCATAAGTCGTTGGAGATGGTGCAAAATTGCAAGGCTCCTCATTCTAATGTTACGCTCGTATCGGGCAAGGCGAGGAGCATCTGCTGGCTTGCAAAACGTGGCTTGCGCAGCGTGGCGACGTCGCAGTTTGCCATTTCCGTGATTTGCGACACCGTAATCCATGAGAAGGCGCGCGCCATCGCCTCTGAATATTTTGGCGTTTGCGATGCCGACTTTTCGCTTTATACCGACGAGTTGGTGAAGGCTTATCGACAGGCAAACCTCATCCACACCAAGGTAAACATCGTGCTTGCGCTCGGCAAATGCCACAACGAAAGGGCGTTTTCGCTCCTTAAATCCATTATAAATGCCAAAAACACCGACTACCGCGTGTTGATGAACGTGATTGCCGCCCTCGAAAATTATCCTTACGAAGAATGTAAGCCTTACATACTCAAATTTTTGAAGTCGGACGATGAGAAAATCGCATCCCGTGCCGCCAGATATATCTACAACCGTGGCGTTGCAGCCGATGCCAGCGAATATCTCGAACTTTCTCGCTCGGTGGCTGGTTGGCAGACCCGCACCATGCTCACCTCTGCCGCGCTCAGATATTCGGTCAACAAGGATCCTATTTCCAAGCGCATCAAGTCGGGATACGAGGCAGCGCAAAACATCTACGAAAAGGCTGCTTTGCTGAGGGCGTTGGAGGCAGACATTTCCTCTTTTGTTTTTGTGGACAAACAGACCACCAGCACCGGCGACATCGACGACATTATTCGCATGGAGGGCATCAAGGCTCTTGTTAACATGTACGAAAGCCCTGATTTTAAGGATTATGCCCGCGATTTGAAGGCCACCAGTGGCATCGACCTTTATTCTGAGTTTGGATTGATATTCAAAAAGGCGGTTCAGAATTGCAATACGCAGATTGTGGCGATTGCTGCCGACGCCATCGGGCGTCATCCTGAGATTGCAAAGGGGTATATGAATCCGTATTTCATCAAGCAGGCAGTTTCCAACTGTGTGCTGCCCCGCGACGCCGATACTTACATGACGCTCAAGAGGGTTGTCAAGAAGGTGTTAGGTGCCGACATCGACGACTACGAACCAGCAGAAGCCGCAATGCCCGATTGGGACTACATCCGCAACATCAAGCCAGGCGAGGAGATTGTTGTAGCCACCAAGAAGGGCAATATTACGGTGAAGACCGATGTTAACAACGCGCCGCTCGCCGTTTCCAATTTTATGAAATTGGTGGACGAGCGGTATTTCGACAAGTCGCAGTTTGACAATATCACCTTCCTTCATGCGGAAAACCGTGGGTCGCTCTCGTCGTTTGACGTCAACAAGTCTGTGATGATACCGTCTGAACTCACGGCGATGGAGTTTGAGGAAGGCACTGTAGCCCTCAATACCTCTGCGCTCAACAATTCGTGCACCACTCAATGGTTTATGATGCTGACGCCTGATGTGTTGTCGGATGGCGGCTCTACGGTGATAGGTGTTGTTATCGACGGCATGGAGGTAGTACACTCCCTCACTACCGGCGACGAGATTATCACCATCAAGAGAAAGAAGTAATTTTATTGTTCCTCTTTCGGCGCGTTTGCCGACAATATCTGTGTCAACTCCACAAAATCATTTACCGACAGTTGCTCCGGGCGCAATGTGAGGAATCTATCTTCGGTTGCCGCGCCGGTGAAGAATTGCGCCAGCGAATTGCGTAGCATCTTGCGGCGTTGGTTGAAGGACATTTTAACGATTGTGCGGAACAACTTTTCGTCGCATGGCAACTGCTTGACACCGTTGCGGCGGAGACGGATTACCGCGCTTTTTACCTTGGGCGGCGGGTTAAACACCGTTTCGTCCACGCCAAAGAGATATTCGATGTCGTAATACGCCTGCAAAAACACGCTCAAAATGCCGTATTCCTTTGTGCCTTCGTGGTTGGCGATGCGCTGAGCCACTTCGCGCTGAATCATGCAGACCACTTGATCCACTTGATCCTTGTAGTCGAGTATGCGGAAGAATATTTGGCTCGAAATGTTGTACGGAAAGTTGCCGCACACTATCGGGAATCCGTTGGGATATTGCTTGCACATGTCGATGCGCAAAAAGTCGCCCGCCACTATCCTATGTTCGATGCTCAGCGAAGGATAAGTGGCAACCAGAAACTCCACCGACTCTTTGTCTATCTCGATGACAGAAAGGTCGAGTGTTGGATTCTGCATCAGGTATTTGGTGAGTATGCCCGTGCCTGGGCCTATCTCGACGCAGACCGCCCGCTTGCCTTCCTCCACTGGATAATCGATGGAATCGGCAATCTGCTGCGCTATCTTTTCACTCGTCAGGAAATGCTGACCTAAATTTTTCTTTGGTTTTACGTACATATTTTTTTTCTTTTTTTGTTTGGCAGGCGAGCCGCCTGCATTCCATTAGAACGGGTATCCGATGCCGAGGCAGAACGCCCAGTTGCTGCCACGGAATATGAACGAATGGTCGTTTTTGGCGAGCCAGCGTTCTCCGTCTTTGAGGGACGGGTCGCGGAGTTTGAGGCCAAAGTCGGCGCGGAACAGGAAGAAGTCGAAGTCCAACCTCAATCCCAATCCCGAACCTACCGCTATCTCCTTGTAAAAACGCTCTAAGTCGAAGTTGCCGCCTTCGCGCTTGTCGTCGTGGTTGATAGACCAGATGTTGCCAGCGTCAAAAAACCACGCGCCTTCCACCACCCAAAACAGACGGAACCTGTATTCGAGGTTGGCTTCCAACTTCATGTCGGAGGTCATGTTGGGATACTTGGCGTTGATGCCCGCCGCGCCTGCGTTGTTGTAACTGCCAGGCCCGACGCTGCGTATCTGCCACGCCCTCAGACTGTTGGCTCCTCCCGAAAAATATTGCTCCGTAAAGGGCATGAAGTTGATGTTGCCGTATGGAATGCCCAATCCCGCAAACAGCCTTAATACCATTATGTTTGCCCCGATGGTGCGGAGATAATGGCGGTAGTCGATGTCTGTTTTCACAAACTGGGCGTATGTGGTGTGCATCATCGGCGCGTTGTAAGAGCCGTTTTCGTTTTTTTCGCGATTGAGGGCGCGGCTTGCGAGCGTGAGCATGTTGCCAGCCCAAGAGAGGTTGAATTTGACGTAATGGTACGACCTTTTGCCCGACGACTGATTGTTGAACACGAAGGAATACCCAGAACCGAGGATGAAGTGGTCTTGGTACGAATCCTTGATAAAAAGCCTGTCGAGCCAGTCGAGGAAGGCTTGGTCGGCGTTGGAGATGTCGATGCTGCTCAGTCTCACCGGCGTTACGGTGCTGGTGATGTACTTGTTGTCGGCAAACTGGTAATTGAGGTTGATGTTAATCAAAGTCCTTGTGTAGTCTGGGCGGCGGCGGTAGTTGAGCAGGACGGAGATGTTGGTGCGCGGCGTCTTTTCGCGTGTCCATACGCGGAGGAAACGCGGTGCTAACATTCGCGGGAAGTAAAGCCTTGATTCGAGTCCGTATTCCTGAGTGTTGAGGGAAAAGGCGTTTTGCTCGCCGTTGAAACTCGTCTGGCTTTCCCAAGACATCAGATACCGCAGGTCGAAACTTTCCGCACCGTTAAAAATATTCTTGTGTCTGTAAGAGTTGGTGAACGATGCGCCGATGTTGCCGGAGGTGTTGGTGGCGCCGATGCCATACACAAATTCCTGCGGCTTGCTTGGCGTAAGGTAGATGTTGCAGTTGAGCGAATCCCTCGATGTGGTGTGGTCGTCGAAGTTAACTTCCACTATCTTAAATACATTGAACGCCGAGAGGTGTCGGTAGGTGTCGGTAACGCTGCTTTGGTTGTAAAGCGAGCCTGACCTCACGAACACTTCCCTCATTATCAGCCTTGGCTTGACGCGGAAGGTGTCGGGCTGGTAATAGAATGTTGTGGTCGGGCGTCTGCCGTTGGTGCGTGTGTAGATGGGCTGCATATAAAAGGTGCGCATGTTGTCGTAATACGCATCGTGGTCTTGCATTTCCTTGGTGGCGTCGTAGTTGGGGTAGATGTTGATTTTTGAGACATAAAAACGGCGGTGCTTGGCGGTCTTGCCGCTTTCCATGATAACGGGCAGGAGTTCTATCGTGAGGTCTGCCTGGTGGTCGCCGATGAGGGTGTCCACAGTGTATTCTATGTAATCTTTGCGGAAGTTGTAATATCCTACCTCTTTGAGCGCGTTGCAGATGCGCGTCCTTTCGTTTTGCAGGACGTCCATGTCGAGGATGCCGTTTGGTCTGATGAGCGACGACGCGGTGTCTCGCAACACGTATTTTGCGATGGTGTCGTCGTCAATGTTGTAATGTATGTTTCTGAATCTGATGGGCGTTCCGGCCTTGATGTCGTATGTTACCACGGTCTTGTGGCGGCGTTCTTTGTCGGAGTATGTAACTACCGATTCGTAGAACCCCTTGGTCTGCATGTACAGGCGTATTTGCTCTGACGATTTGACGCATTGCGACTTGTCGTATATGACGGGTTTTTCGCCGATATTCTGCCAGAACAGCGGCAGCGAGAATATTTTGGCTTTGGGCGTGTAAAACGAATCCTTCGCCACATACTTGCGGTACTTGCGGTAAGTTTTGCAGGAGTCTTTGATGAGGTTTTTGACAATCTTGCCGCTGTCTGCAAACTGCTGATAATAAGGTATTTTGAGGCGGAGGTCGTTAAGATGGTCGAGATAATCGCCCTTCTGTGCCTTGATGTTTTGGATGCGGGCGCGGTTGATGCTGTCGAGTGCTACTACGTGCGCCGCCTTGATGGAATCTGCCTTCCGTTGCGGCACCGAATTGTAAATACGGGCGTGTACCGCCATGCCGAGTATGGTGGTTGACGGTATCTGTCGCACGTAAGACAATGGCTCGGCAACATCTATCTGTGCGTTGTCGCATACTACGTTGTTGCTTACGAGCAGGCTGCCGTCCTTTACTACTGGGGAGCAACTGATTGACAACCAGACCAATAGCAACAACGGCAATGCTAATTTGAAGTATATTTTGGTTACGTTCAAAATTTTTGTTAGTTTAGCGTCCTGAAATTTTACGGTACAAAATTACAAATAAAAATAATGCTTAGCAAAAATCGGATAAAACAGATTACATCATTGCAGCAAAAAAAATTCCGCAACGAGAGTCGCACCTTTGTAGCCGAGGGTCATAAGGTGGTGATGGAACTTTTGCGGTCGCCCGTCAAAGTGCGCGAAATCTTTGCCACAGGCGATTGGATTGCCCAGCACGCCGCCCGTTTTCACGGCGTGAAGATTACGGAAGCCGACGATGCAGAAATCCGCAAAATTTCTGCCATGCAGACGGCTTGCAACGTGGTCGCCGAGGTGGAGATGAAGCCAGTAAAATCTTTTGCGCTTGATGCCTGCACTCTCTATCTCGCTCTCGACAGCGTTCGCGACCCTGGCAATTTTGGCACGATTGTCAGGATTGCCAATTGGTTTGGTATCAGCACGATATTGGCGTCGGACGATTGTGTGGATTTGTATAATCCCAAGGTGATACAGGCGTCGATGGGTTCGGCGTTTAGGGTTGACGTGCATTATTGCAACCTTCCGCAGACCCTTGCCGCCGCGCAAAAGGTCGGTCTGCCGGTTTATGGCACTTTTCTCGACGGCGAAAATATCTACACCGCGTCGTTGTCAAATAAAGGCATTGTGGTGCTTGGCAACGAGGGCCACGGCATCCTGCCCGAAACCGCCGCGCAAATCACTCGCCGCATCCTGATACCGTGCGGAGCGTCCGCCGCCGATGCGCCTGAATCATTGAATGTTGCAACGGCGACGGCGGTAGTTTGCAGCGAATTTTATAGACAATGCATTAATATATGGAATCATTAGATCAAGACATAACGCTGTTTTTCAACGGCATGTACAGCAACGGCTTCGACACTTTTTTCTGGTATGTGTCGTGGAAATACACGTGGTTTATCCTCGGTGCGTTGCTGATAACGTTTTTGTTCGTCAAGCGCAAACCCAAGGAGACACTGTGGTTTTTGCTGGCGGTGGTGCTGATGATTGTCTGCGCCGACCAACTCTGCAACCTTGTGAAGCATACCGTGCAACGTTTTCGCCCGTGCTGGGACGAGAATATCAAAGACCTCGTGCATGTGGTAAACGACGACCGTGGTGGCAAGTATGGTTTTTTCTCGGCTCATTCGGCGGTTTTTTTCGGTTTGGCGTACATGACGAGCAAGTTTTTTAAAAACAAGTATTTCACTGCGACTATCTATGTAATTTCCGTAATGGTGGCGTATTCGCGGATATATCTCGGGCGGCATTATGTGGGCGACGTGCTTGTGGGCGCGGTGGTAGGGACGCTGTTTGCCATGCTGGCGTGGCACATTTATTATAAGTACAATAAAAGAATAAAACAATAAATAAAATAAATAATGGCTGATTTTAAGACACATGTATCGGTTGGCGCGGCGACGGGGTTTGCCGTGGCGATTGTAAGTTACAACTGGAACTTGATTCCTAACGCTTATATGGCTGTGATAGTGTTTTTTGCAACGGTGATAGGCTCTTTCCTGCCCGACATGGATTCGGATTCGGGGCTGCCGCTAAAAATCATTTTCACAATCTATGCGTATTTTATGGCGGCGATTACGCTATATTGGATGCATATCGCGGGAGCAAACTTGCCTCTAAAAATCTTCGTACCCGCCGCCTCGTGGTTTTTCGTCATCAAGGTTTTGCGCGAATTGTTCCGGAGAAACACCACGCACCGTGGCATTTTCCATTCTACGCCGGTGTGGATTGCGGTTTTCTTGATAAGTCTGTTTGTGGCGTCCACCACGCGGCTCGGTTTGCGCGAACAGTTTGTGATAGCCTTTGCTGTCAGCACCGGTTATTTTTGCCATTTGGCGTTGGACGAGTTGTGGAGTTTCAACATTATCAGCGAGGGCTTGTTCGGCGAAAAAAAATATTCTATGGATCAACTGCTGCGCAAGAAGTTTGGCCGCAAAAAATCGTCAGGTACCGCGCTCGACCTTGGTTTCAACCAAAAGGAACGCATCCCAGGCGTTTTGGCTTGGATTACGGTGGCAGTGTTCCTTAGGCTTGACTGGGAGACGATTATGAGTCTGATTGCCATTATCGGCGAAAACCGTTAAATCTCGTCAAACTTGATGAAATTGTTGACCGCCACACCTACGATGGTGGCGTCGTCGGTGCGTGCACATTCGGTTTGGGTGGGCGATTTTGGCATACGCCAAGTGTCTATCTCTGCCTTGATGCGGACCTCCTGCTCGTCGAAAGGCAGGGTGAAAACATCTTTGAGGAGTTTGAAAAACTTTTTGCCAGTGTAAGCCCTTGGCGATTGTGCCGCCGCGTCTTCGTAGCCGTCTTGGTCGGTAAAACCGTCGGTGTATAGGTATATGATGTCGCCTTTGGAGATTTTCATCACGTTGTCGGTGAAGTGCGGTTTTTCGCGGAGGAATATGCCTATTGGCATCGAGTCGCCCTTCATGCGCATCATTTCGCCATATCTGAACAGCAGCAACGGACGGTATGCCGCCGCGTAGTGCATTGTTTTTTCCTGAGTGTCAAATACAATGAGGGCTATGTCGATGCTGTCCACGGTCTGGTCGGAGCGGAATGAGGTTTGGTTGAGGGTGCGCTTGAAGTTGTTGCGCATCTTGTCGAGAATGATGCCTGCCGATATTTCGCTCGATCCAAAATGTCGCGTGGTGTAGTTTAATATCGACATGCCAAGCATACTGAGCAATGCGCCCGGCACGCCGTGTCCTGTGCAGTCGCCTACTGCGAGCAGTTTGTATCGTCCCGAAATGTCTTCCGACGCCCAGTAGAAGTCGCCAGACACCACGTTGCGAGCCTCGAGATATGTGAGGTTGTTGCCGAAAATGTGTTTCATATCGGTAACGGAGGGCATCGCTGCAAATTGTATGATGCTTGCGTAGTTGATGCCGTCCATGATTTCCTCGCTTTTTATGCGGATTTCCTCGCTCTGTACGTGCATCTCCTCGTTGATGGCGTTGATTTTGGCGTTGAGTTTCTTGGTGCGCTTGAAGTTGTGGTATATCAGCGATACAAATGCAATGAGCATCGCAAGCACCACTGTGATAACGATTGTAATGGTGGTCTGCCGCTCCGCCTGATGCCTTAGTGCCGTTTCGCGGTTGTGCGCCTTTGTGTTGTCGTTAACATTTTGGGTCATGGCTATTGTGATAGAGCGGTTGAGCAGCAGGTTGTTAGAATTGATGATGTCCCTGTTTTTTTCTGAAAGAACGCGGTTTTTGAAGGCGTTTTCATAGTCGTCCTTGTATGCGGCGAGTATGGATTTGGCGCGGTATGCAGTCATCAGGTCGGATGGGGTTTGTGTGTGTTCTGCCACGTCCATCAGCGAATCCACAAAACGCTCTGTGCCTGGCATGTCGCCGGCGGCGTAGTGCGCTTTTTCGCCTAATATGTTTATGCGGTGCAGAAAGTCGATGTCGCCTGTTTTTGCGGCTGATTCGATGGCGGTGGGCAGGTACATGAGGCTGCTGTCGGCGAGATGTTTGCTGAGAGCCTTGTCTTTGGTATTGATGGAGAGATAGTACAGCAATTCCAGTAGCCCCGAGGCAATCACTTTGGTGGCTTCGGGGTTGTAGTATATCTTGTTGAGGGAGTCAGCCTTGTGGAAATATATGACTGCGGTGTCAAGGTGTTTTTTCTTGGGGTTGAATGCGTCTCCCCTGTATATGGCGAGTTGCGTCTTTCCGCTTAGAGTATAACTCATCACCATCGCTTCTTTGTTGTCCGACTGTTTGTTGATAAGTCGGCAACGCTGGCACATTACATGGGCAGAGTCGAGCATGTTGGCGTGTAGGTATGCGGGTATCAGGTCGTGCCATACTTTAATCCAGTTGACGGTGTCGTGCATACTCATATATATGAAGAACGACCTTGCAAAGTTTTTGGCGGCAATGGGTGTGTTTTTGAAACGTCCGAGCGAATTGCCAAGCGCATGGTATGTTTTTGCAATAAGTAGTTGGTCGTCGATAGAATCGGCAACGTTGCATGCCTTAAAAGAGTAATCGACGGCTTCGTTGTTGCGTCCGATGTCGTAATGGAGTTTGTATAGCAGTAGCAACGCCCTCACTTCTATTGCGCCAGCCTTCAGTTCTTTGGCGAGTTGTTGCTCCTGACGTGCGTAAAAGACGCTTTCTTCCAACGTTTTGCCGTTGAGAGCCTGTTCGTGCAGGTGAGCGAGTTTCATTGTGTCGTCAGGCGAGAGTTTGGGCGCATCAGGTTTGCCGGGGGTGCATGAAAATATTGTCGCTAATGTTAGCGTCAACATCAGCGTAAACAGTATGGTATGTTCTCTCAAAGTCATTATATATTGTTGTCGTTTTCAAAAAACCGATGCAAATATAATGCTTTTTGTTGTAAAAAATAGAAAAAAATTTAGAAAAAAAATTTAGGCGTTTGATCCTCTCAGAATCAAACGCCTAAAATTTTTAATGAGTTTTTTTTTCTAACAAATCTTACTTGCTCTCCAAGATGCACTTCTCGATGTAGTCGCCCACTTCCTTGGTGCCGTAAGCCTTGCCTTCGGCGATGTCTTCGGTGCGGATGTTGTCGGCGAGAGCCTTGTTGACTGCGTTGGTAACAATCTGCGCCTCCTCTTTGAGACCGAAACCGGTTTCCAGAAGCATTGCGGCGGAGAGGATTGCTGCCATCGGGTTGGCAATGTTTTTGCCGGCGGCCTGCGGGTAAGAGCCGTGGATTGGCTCAAACAGCGAGGTGTAAACGCCAATAGACGCGCTCGGCATCAAGCCCATAGAGCCGGTGATTACAGAAGCCTCGTCGGTGAGGATGTCGCCAAAGGTGTTTTCTGTTACCATCACGTCAAAATCCTTGGGCGTGGTAACGATGCGCATGGATGCGTTGTCAACAAACATGTACGAAGTCTCCACTTCGGGATATTCGGGAGCCATCTTCTGAGCCACTTCCCTCCACAGGCGCGACGAAGCGAGCACGTTGGCCTTGTCGATTACGAGGAGTTTTTTGCGGCGGGTCATGGCGAGTTCGTAGGCGCATTTGAGGATGCGCTCTATCTCATAGACTGAGTAGATGTTGGTGTCGAAAGCGGTCTTGCCGTCTTCTGTGCGGCCCTTCATGCCGAAATACATGCCGCCGGTGAGTTCGCGTACCACGGTGAAGTCTGCGCCCTCCACGATTTCCTTCTTGATGGGCGATTTGTGAATCAACGCCGGGAAAGTGTAGATGGGGCGGATGTTGGCGTAGAGTTCGAGGCGTTTGCGGATGGCGAGGAGGCCTTGTTCGGGACGCACCTTGGCGTTGGGGTCGTTGTCGTACTTGGGACTTCCAAACGCGCCAAAGAGCACTGCGTCAGATTTTTTGCATACGTCGATGGTCTCGTCGGGCATGGGGTTGCCGGTGGCGTCGATGGCTGCCGCGCCGCCCAACACAGGCACGTATGTAAACTTGTGTCCTCTTACCTTTTCGATGGCTTGGAGAGCCTTCTGAGCCTCCGCAATCACTTCCGGGCCTATGCCGTCGCCCGGCAACACTGCAATTTGCTTGTTCATTTCTTTGTATTAACGTTAATAATCAATAATGTCGTTTCGGGGTTCCGTTTTCGCACTGCAAAGGTAACTTTAATTTTATTCTGTGCCAAAAATATTTTAACTTTGCGGAAATTATCGTTATGAAAACCGCACTTATCATAATTAATTACGGAACGCCAAAGAGTGCCGCACGTGGCGATGTGGCGCGTTATCTTCGTCAATTGCTTGACGACAAGCACGTTATGACCATGAACGCCGTCGGGCGAAAAATCCTTGTCAACTGCATCATCGCGCCATTCCGCGCCGGCAAGTCTGCCAAACTTTATTCAAAAATTTACCAAAATGGCGAAATGCCGCTCAAAAAATACACCACCGAATTTGCAGACCGTTTGCAGGCCATGCTCGACGGCAGGGCTGACGTGTATGTGGCGATGACGGCGGGTTACAATCTCGTCAAAGATGTTATGGACGTGGTTTTGGCGGGCAACTATCACAAAATAGTAGTTGCGCCGATGTTTCCGCAATACACCGAATCCACATGGGGAAAGGCGTTGGACGATGTTTTTGCGGCGTTAAAGGGACGTTTTAACGTGCCGCCTGTCCATTGCATCGAGCCTTTTTATGACGACGACGATTATCTTGACGCTTTTTGCGGGCATATCATGGAGCATCTGCCACATATTGAAGATATGGAGCGGATAATATTTTCGTATCACGGCATCCCCGTAATGCATACCGAACTTGCGCATCCGGGGCATACGTGCGGCGAATTGGGGTGCGCGGAAGCCGTCGGCAATGACAACAAACTATGCTACCTCGCGCAGTGCCATGCTGAGACGAGGATGGTAGCCTCGCGCCTTAATATCCCTCCCGACAAATGCCTGACCACCTTCCAAAGCCGTTTTTCAGACCGCTGGGTGCAGCCTTTCACGGACGTTACGGTAAGTCAGTTGGCGCAAGACGGCATCAAGAGCGTCGCCGTAATCACGCCGTCGTTCACCGTGGATTGCCTGGAGACGATAGTGGAGGTGAGCGAAAAACTACGCGAAATTTTTCTTCAAAATGGCGGCGAAAAATTTGCCTCTGTGCCTTGCCTGAACGCCTCAGAATGGTGGATAGAAAAATTTTGTAGAATCATTGCAAAAAGTATTTGAAAAATGATTGCATTTCCGCATAGTTTTTGTAACTTTGATTTCTGAAATTTAACTGCGATATTTGAGCATGGAAAAAAGTCAGCATAACAGCAAACAGAGGCGCGGGTCGCTGATGACCACGCTGGTAGGCATCACCATACCCATCGTAACGGTGGTTGTGGCGGCGCTGAGCGTGCTGCTTTTTAGGGTGATGAGGACCAACAATATCAACGCCGCCATACAATCGTCGCATGAGGTGGTCAAGTGCAATGTCGGAGCCATCGGCGGTCAATACAGGACTTTTGTAAAGCAACTTGCCGGCGTTGCCGAAATATGTGCGCGCAAGCATTTCTCGGAGAAAGAATGTGTGGAATATGTGGAAATCCTCGTCAATAGCAGCAACGGCGACTACCTGTACGGCGGCTACGTGCGGCACGACGGCACGGCTATTGGCACTGTGCCTGATACCGCCGACCTCGTTAACAAAAGGTTTGCAATGGAGCATCTGTGCAAGTATGGCAAGGCTTTTATGATAACCCCGCCTTCCAGTGCCGCCAACGCCCCGACAAAAAAAATCCAGAACCTCATTGTGCCTATCAAGGACGGCGAGCGTGTAACGGGCGCATTGTATCTGGCTATGGACACGAGGATATTGTTGTCGTCGTTGTCGTCCATCAAGAGCAACGGCATGGGCAAAGCCTACTTGTGCAACGTGGAGGGGGCTGTGATTGTGGCTTCCGATTCGGTCAAGTTCATGACTTTCGACGAATCCACCAAGGGAATATGCGGTCTTGTAGCCATGCGCATCAACAGCGGCATCAACAGCGGCGGCGATTCTTTTGAAGGCAAAGACGGCGAGATGAGGCTCGTTTCGTGGTCCAAGGTCAACGAATCGCGGTGGTTTATAATGCTGGTGATAATGTACGACGAACTTGACCAGTCGCGTGCCCACATGCGCAACCTGTATATTACGGCGGGCATGATAGTGTTCCTTATAGTGATGGTGTATGTGTATCTGATTACCAAGTTGGGCATATTGAACCCGCTCAACAAGTTAAAAAAGGTGGTCAACGACTTCGCGTCGGGACACATGTACCACGCCGTCAATATCAGCCACGGCACCAACAACGAAATCGGCCTCCTCTTCGACGATGTGGGGAACATGGCAGAGAAACTCGTCAAAATCACCGATTCGATACGGGCGCAGTCGGTGGCGATCAAGGACAATAGCAACGAACTGAGGTCGTCGTCAGAGCATATCCGCGAAAGCCTCAACGCCCAGGTGTCGTCGGTGGAGGAGATTAGCACCACGATAGAGCAGATGACATCTTCCATCGCAGAAACTTCTTCCATTGCCAACGCCGCACGCGAGGGTTCAGAATCTGTGGCTGCCGGCATCGACGAGGTGGCAATGGCATCGGCGCATACCCTCGAAAGCACCAAGACCGTATTGCAGAAGATTAAGGTAATCAACGATATAGCCAAGCGCACCGACCTTCTCGCCATCAATGCGGCGGTAGAAGCGGCGCGGGCGGGCGACAATGGCAGGGGATTCTCCACCGTGGCGGCAGAAATCAAGCAACTTGCCGAGCGCACCAAGGTAGCGGCCACGCTGATAGACGAAGCGTCCAGCCAGACCCTGTACGTTACCACCAAATCCGCCGAGATGATAGAGCAGATTGCGCCCAAGATTCTCGAAAACGCCGCCAAGGTGTCGGAAATAGCACTCGCCTGCGCCGAGCAGCGCAAAGGCACCGAACAAATCAACAATGCCATACAGCAACTCGCCCATAGCGCAGAGGAGACCAACATGGAGGCGGGCGTATTGGCAACAAGGTCAGAAAACTTTGTGAATTACGCCAACGCGCTTGCTCAAACCATGCAATATTTCAAGACTACCGACGAGCGAGAGCAGCGGCTCAAGGAAATCACTGCGGAACTCGAAAAAAATACCGACGAACTCGAAGGCCTCCGCCGCGACCTCGCCGAATACGACCGGCACGTGAGCGACGTTGCCGCCATCAAAAGCACAATGAACAGCGATGAGAAAGTTGATAAATAACATAAAGAAGTTGATTGGCTTCAACAGCCAAACGGTATGGGGCAAGTACATGAAGTTCATCATACCGTGCTTCATGGTTGTGATTGTAGCCATGGACATCGCTATTTATGCCATTATCGCCAGTTATACCAACAAGACTTCGAGCGAAAACAGCCAGATGAGGGCCAAAATTATTGCCGACGACATTTCGGAGGTGTTTCACCGTTACCTTGGCGACCTCGTGATGATGCGACACTATTATAATAAATGCGATCGCGAGGAGTTTATGGATTTTGCCCGCAGATTCACCGACGATCATAGCAACAAATACGCATACATAAGGCTCAGCCTGCCAGATGGAGACAATTTCCACACACTCGGGGATCAAAAAGACAGTTACCAAGTGAAGACTTCGCGTCCGTACAAGTATCTTGTTATGCAGCACAAGGAAGTGTCGGTAAATTCGGCGCACAAGTCAGAATTGGTGGATTACGATGTTTACAGCATTTCTGTGCCTGTGAGAAACAGCAGAGATTCCGTAATGGCAATCATCTCCGCCGTGATTCCCGCAGACGTGATAGACCAGAAGATGTTTCTCGCCGCCAAAGATACCACCGAATATTATATACTCATTGACGAGGAGCAGTATATAAGGGTGTGTTACCATGGCAGGGCTTTTAATACCACTCTGGGCACGACAAAGGGTGCGCGGTTTGTGGACGCGAGCGACATAGCGGCGAAAAACAAGCAGAGGGCGGCTAATGGCGGCAGTAAGTATGGCAGCGCGGTGTTGCACGATGCCGAAGGGCAGGAGACTTTGCTGCATTATGTTGCTATACCCGACACGCCTTGGTCTGTGGCGCACCTTACGCAGAAACGGATTATCGCAAGGGACGTAACGCTCACATTGTGGGTGCTGCTGCTTACTACGCTTGTGGCAATCATCGTGCTGCTGGTTGCCATCAGGTACATCACCGCGAGGGTGGTGATACGCCCGTTGGAGGCCATCAACAGGTTTTCAGACGATTTTGCGCGGGGCAAATTGTATTCCACCGAAACCCACGGCATACATACAGACGACGAGATTGGCATCGTCTGCAAAAACATCGAGAAAATGCAGCAACGCCTTGTTTCGGCAGTGGCCGGCATACACGAAACGTCCAGCGACCTCCAGCGTTGCAGCACCAACGTAGTTGGCACGGTGCAGAGTGTGGATAGAGACGCGCAGGTGCAGAATCTCACGGTGGAGCGTATTGACGACGCCGAGGATAAGTTGGTAGAATCCATACGCCTCACCACCGACGACGCTTTGCGCACCCGCACCAATTCGGAAGACATTGCAAGCGACATCGTGTCGGTATCCAAAGCCACCGCCGACACATACGAGTGTATGCAGAGCATCGTGCAGAAGGTGAAGGTAATCAACGACATCACTTCGCGCACCGACCTCCTCGCCATCAACGCCTCTGTGGAGGCTTCCCGCGCCGGAGAGCATGGCTATGGCTTTGCCGTGGTAGCCGCCGAAATACGGAAACTCTCGGAGCATTGCCACCGCGCATCCACAGAAATCAACAGGCTGTCGGAGGTGAGCCTTGCCGCCACTACGGAGACTGTGAACCTCGTGGGCAGCATCACGCCAAAGATTCACGACAATGCCGAGATGGTGTCGCGCATTGCCGACGCATGCAACAAGCAGTTGCAGTTGACAGACACAATCAGCGGGGCTGTGAAGCAACTCTCTACCATTGCGCAAAACAATACATGCTCCGCCGACAAACTTACGGTGTATGCCGGCGAACTTGTTAGCGACATACTCCGGCTCAACAAACTTGTGGACTTCTTCCGGCTCGAAAGGGACAAAGACCTGCGGCGCGACGATATCATGTCTGCCATAGAGGTTTGCAAGTCGGAGATATATTTGCTCAAAAGCCGCCTTATCGAAATCTCCGACACAGACGACGAGTCTGTCGCCACCATCGGCACCAAGATAGACGAGGCTATACAGTCGGCGCAGGACTTGGTACAAAGCATTAACGACAATTAATTAGCATCAATGGGACACGCTATTAAATATATAGACAAGGTGTTGCACATCCGCACCAACACTATCTGGGGCAAGTACATCATAAGGCTGCTCCCGGTATTTATCGTGCTGTTTTTGGTCATAGACGTTGCGATGTATTATAAGATGCGCAACGACAACTATGCCAACACCGACCGCATGGCGCGGCAGAGCGTACAACTACAAGCAATGTCCATCGACAAGATTTTAAAGGGATACTATTCGGAACTCCGCATGCTCAGGTCTTTTTATACAGATTCTGCCGCAATAGACAGTTTTTTGGAACAGGCAAAAAAATTGATTTCTGTGAGCGACAAGCCGTGGACGTATCTGCGGCTAACATATAAGAGTGGCATTTCGTTTACCACGAGCAACGGCCTCGACCGTCTCAATGGGCGCAAGACAAGGTTTTACAAAGATATTTTTGAAAAACACGCCGACTTCAATCTCCAACGTCCTTTCCGCAACAGGGTGAATCAGGACGATTCGTGGTGTTTGTCATTGCCAGTAAAAAACGACCGTGATTCAGTGTTGGCTATCATAAGCGCGGTGTTTCCGTCGGCTGAGATAGATTCGCTGATGTGTGCCTTCAAAGCCAACGGCGCGGGGTTCAGCACGATAAGCGACAACGAGCGCATCTTCCGCATCTACGAAGATCGAATCCATGAGATGACGTTGGACGAACTCGAAACAAAGGGTTTTGAAGGCGTGAGGGCTTTCGTGGATTACGGCTGGGAACACATCAAATACGAGCATTACCAGCAGGGCACATATTACAACCCCGACGGCACCAAGATACAGTGCTATATGTGCGTGGTGGGCAATACCAGTTTGATTATCACCCTCAACATACCTTTTTCGCAACTCAACCACGCCACCTTTGTGATGGCGATGTTGCTCTTTGCGTCGGCGGTGTTGACGATATTGTTTGTGATGCTCATAGTGAGGCGCGTAACGCAAGAAGTGGTGATTGCGCCGCTTGATGCCGCCAACAGATTCGTGACGGACATTGCCGACGGAAGGCTGTATTCCGACCAGGCAGACAGCATCACCGACGACGACGAATTTTCCATCCTGAGGGAAACTGCGCAGTCAATGCAGAAAAAAGTGTATGGCGCGGTGCAGGCCATCCGCAAATATACCAAGCAGATTGCCACAGGCTCTGTCGCGCTGCGCGATTCAGTGAGCATCATTGCCCACGACGCACAGTCGCGGGCGATAACGGTGGAGGAGATTTCTGAGTCGTTGTCGCAGATTAGGGAAATCATCAGCGACAATGCCAAGAGTTCTATGGTGGCGAAGGATAATTCGGTAGAGATTAGCGACAGCATCACGAGTGTAACCGGCGAATCTGCCAAAACACTCGACAGTATTAGCAACGTGCTTTCCAAGGTGCAGGTAATCAACGAAATAGCGTCGCGTACCGACCTCCTCGCCATCAATGCCGCTGTGGAGGCTGCGCGTGCTGGCGAAAACGGGAGAGGGTTTGCCGTGGTGGCGCAGGAAATCCGCAACCTTGCCGAGCATTGTCAGAATATGGCTCTCGAAATCAACGCCCTCTCTGCCGAAAGCCTCGACACCACGCGCCATGCGGTGAACCTTATCGACAGCATTTCGCCGCGCATCGCCGACAATGCCCAGATGATTGCACGCATATCCGAATCCTGCGCGCAGCAACTCGACATGACTATTGCCATCAACAACGCCGTGATGCAGTTTGTGGACACCATCAACAGCAACCGACAGACCGCCGACAACCTTAATAATTATTCAGAACAACTTGACCTCCTTGTCAAGCAACTCAACGTGTCTGTCGATTTCTTCAAACTCAATCAGCAGGAGGCTGTAACAAGGGAAGACATCGTCTCGCAGATTGAGATAAAGACCGCCGCACTGATAAAATTAAAGTCGGAACTCGTGGATGTAATCTCCCATGCTTAACCATTGCTTAACATATTTCCCTTTACATTGTGCCATTAACGCTGTAAATCACAGATAATTGTATTTTGTACAATCATTACCGTTAACATTCCTGAGCCGTTTCTTTTGCGTTAGTATTGCTATTAATTAAAGATTACTTAATTGAAAAAATTATACGGAATCAAAAATTCGGCGTAATTTTGCATCGTAATCAGAAAGGAAATCTGGTTGCAAAAACAGACAAAAGGTTCTTTGAAAATCCGCTGAAAAAAGTTTTGCGCAGGCTTACTCGTGATTCATCAAATTTATTGGAACTCCCCAACGCACATAAGGAGTAGGATAGTGAACACAATATAGTATTAACCTTAAAAACAGAAGAATCATGAAAAAGTTTGTTTACAATGCAGTAATGGCGGCAATGGTTGCCGCAGCAACTTTGTTGAACACTGCAAACGCAATGGCAGTCAATCCTATTGACACCGTTAAGTCCGACAGCACAAGCGTAGCCACAATCGCTCCTGAGGCAGACGACCTCGCAGCAAGCGAAGCAGCACTTCCGCTTGAGCCCTGGATGATGGAAAACATCGACCTCCTCAACGAAGAGCACATCAACGTAGAGGCTTGGATGACCGAAAACGTCAACCTCCTCAACGAAGAAAACCTCAACGTAGAAGGCTGGATGACCGAAAATGTCAACCTCCTCAACGAAGAGACCCTCGCAGTAGAGGCTTGGATGGCAGAAGACGTCAACCTCCTCAACGAGGAAACACTCAAACTCGAATCTTGGATGTTTTAATCGACATCTCAACATTCGTAATCTCTCATTCGAGTAGCCGCAAACACTAATTCACACGGAATTTCATTATCATTTCAGATCAAAAAGCATCGAACCTTTTTAACGAAAGATGTTCATTCGGTTTCCAATGTCCCTCTTGGAACCGGATGCGGAGGTGGAGAAGTGGGCAAGCCACTTTCTCCAAAAAAATAGTCTTATATTTCCTTGAATTTCCCAAATTTTTTCCATAATTTTACAGCGAAAACCCAATGTATTGCAAAACGCCGTAGGCGGTTTGAGGTGTATCATAAATTGAAAGAATTAACATAAATTGAAAGAATTACTTTATTGAAGGTTTTTTTTGAATAATTAGTTCGTTTTAATTCATTGAAATTCGTTTTAATTTTTGTTGAAAAAAGAAAGTTCTTCTTCTAATTCTTTCCATTCTTTTAATTTATGGTTTCCCCTCAACGCCGTAAGGCGTTGAAAAACACTAAAATTTACGGCTATGGATTTTGATGCTTTTGACAAGGAGATGCGGCGTTTTGAACAGTCGCTCGACCGTCTGATACCCGACGATGTATATCTTGTGGCGAGGTTGGACGGGCGTGGTTTCACGCGCTTGACCAAGAAGGAATGGGATTTGGAAAAGCCATTCGACATTAAATTTCGCGACGCAATGGTCGATACGGTGAAACATTTGCTCGCCGACTGCGGTTTCCGTATGGTGTATGGTTACACGCAGAGCGACGAGATTTCGGTGCTTTTTCACAAGGACGACACTGCCTTTTCGCACAAGGAGCGCAAACTCTTAACCATTCTCTCTGCCGAAGCCTCCGTAAAATTTTCCGAACTGACGGGTCGCCACGCGGTTTTTGACTGTCGCTTGTTGCCCCTGCCAACTATTGCCGACGTCATCGACTGTTTCCGTTGGCGGCAGGAAGACGCGCACCGCAATTCCATCAACTCGCACACCTATTGGGCGTTGCGCAAGAGTGGCGTATCACAATCCGCCGCCGAACGACGTATGTCGGGCATCTCCAACGACGAAAAAATCGCCATCCTTTCCAAACTCGGCATTGATTTTTCCACCGTCCCCCTGTGGCAAAAATACGGTGTCGGCATCTACTTCGCCGACGAAATCCGCAAAGGCTTCAATCCCAAAACCAACACCGAGACCGAGTGCGTCCGCAGAATCTTAAAGGCGGATTACGAATTGAGAGTAGGGGAGGAGTACGGAGAATTTGTGAAGGAGAAGATGATGGAGGAGTAATTAATAAAACTATTACGCTATGAAAACAAACAAAGAATATCCCGCAACGCACTCGATGTCAACGGCTTGGTTCGCCGCTGACGAGGAGGGTAATGTGGCAATTTTTGATTTCAATGAAAATGGACCTGCGCCGCAAAATATTTTCGACACAAGTGCCAATGACATTTTAACGGATGAATTTTTAGATAAATCAAGTGGATATATTGGCACATACAAAATCACAGACGAACAGGCAGAAGAATTTTTTGATAAAGATGCTGTTTCTGAAAACGATGCGTTTTGTTTCCTTAAAATACGAAAGGAAAATGTAAGTGATTTTGAAAATAAGGTAAAAGCCTATAATGATAATAGTATAATTTGTCTCTCGAAAAACAAAGGTTTTTATATGGCTGTATATCATCAGAATTACAAAGAACTTTATGGGGCATATATAGAAGAAAAATATTGTACTGACTTTTTTGTTTCTGACAGTTTTGATGAAGCAAATAAGGAAGTTGTTTTTGAATATGATTTTACTAAAAATCCGTTTTATATTTATGCCCAACCTTATTGGATTAGCCATCCTATTAAGCGACTTATCAAACCAAGATTCCCAATAGGAATAACACAATTGCCGCAGTCAATACAAAGACTAATTGTAAAATTGCCAGTAAAATTTTCAGAAACGGAATATATGCAGATTGCGCAATATGTCCCTGCAAAAGTGTATGATGCAAAATATAAGAAGGTTTCAATAGAAGTCTTTCCAGGTCAAAAATTTTCTTTCAATTATTACCAATTGGGAGCAGAAAAGGGTATTTCGTATTTCTTGACAGATAGTATAATTCATACTTCTGCCAAGGCATATAACGAATGTCAATCTTCTTATTATCCGACTTTACTTTTTATTTGTGAGCCATTTAATGATGATAAGGCTCGTAACTTTTGTTTGTACAAATACATTAACAATTATGTTTGTTTGCCTTTTATTGAATACGTAGATGATTATTACACGTCAAATAAGTCAAGCAAATATATGTTGATGAAAAACGAAGACAAAATCAAAAACTTTTCAAAATCATACATCGAAAACAATATCCGTTTTTTCAATCCGTATTTGATTTTGATTAAAGACGAGATTAAGTTTGTATTGGAGCATTATTATAAACTTGAAAATCATCAAATTACAATCAATAATCAAACTTTTCCATATTTCCTATTTTCGGAAATGGAACAGCATCGCGACGAGATTTTGGAATATTCAAATAAGGAGTATCGTGGCATTAAAATTCCGACAAAATTGACAAAAAGCGAAATGAAAAAATATCAAACTCAAAAATAATTTGTACATTTGTGCAATACAAATTATCCATTATGAAAACAAACAAAGAATATCCCGCAACGCACTCGATGTCAACGGCTTGGTTTGCCGCTGACGA
>JAEEGL010431256.1_pt1 | contig 27839 bp, 26 predicted proteins | sample 9134231 | NCBI WGS metagenome assembly JAEEGL01 (sample SAMN16246548, study PRJNA631951) | gut metagenome | biome: gut microbiome; feature: rumen; material: fiber-attached | host: Bos | place: Iran: Karaj | collected 2018-10
CCCTTCCGTCCCGGACGTCCAGGCAGGGGATGATGCGTTTTGTGATCATTTTGCTTCCCTTATGGCCTCCCTCAGGTCGATCGCGCCGACATAATACGCCTTTCCCACGATGGCTCCGTGCATGCCCATGTCCCGCAGCGCGCGGACATCGTCGAGAGAAGATACGCCGCCCGAGGCAATGATATCCAGATCGAACCGCTCGCCCAGCTCCCGGTACAGAGCCCGGTTCGTGCCGCTCATGGCGCCGTCTTTGGAGATGTCGGTACAAATCAGGGTACGGATCCCCAGGCTCTCCAGCCGGCCGCAAAAATCGAAGCAGGACACGGCGCTCGTCTCCGTCCATCCGCGCACGGCGATGAAGCCGTCGCGCACGTCGACCCCCGCAGCGACTCTTCCGGGGAACAGTCGCGCCATGTTCTCCAGAAAGTCCGGGTTTTCAATGGCGGCGGTGCCCAGGATGACCCGGGCGGCGCCTGCGTCGAGATACCTCCGGACCGTTTCCTCCGAGCGGATCCCTCCCCCGATCTCTACCCGGAGCGACGTCTCCCGCGCGATCTTCGCGACTGTGGAAAAGTTCGGCGTGGTGCCGTCCTTCGCCCCGGCCAGATCTACCATATGGACGTATTCCGCGCCGGCCGCCTCAAAATCCCGGGCCACGGAGAGCGGATCGTCGCTGTAAACGGTCATTTGGGCATAATCGCCCCGGAACAGCCGTACGGCCTTGCCGTCGTACAGATCGATGGCGGGCAGGATCAGCATTTCGTCACCTCATTTCGCAAAAGGCCCTCAGGATGTTCAGCCCCACCTCCCCGCTCTTCTCGGGGTGAAACTGACAGCCCAGGATATTCTCTTTCCCCACCGCGGCGGTGAGTTCCGCCCCGTATTCCGTCACGGCGATCACGTCCGGAGCGCAGTCCGAGGCGAAATAGCTGTGCACGAAATACACGAAGCTGCCGGGCCGGATATGCTTCCACAGCGGGTGGTCCGGAGCCGTAAGGCGCAGGGCGTTCCAGCCGATGTGCGGGACCTTGAGTCCTGGGCCGACGACCGGCGTCATATCCACGACCTTCCCGCCGATGAGACCGAGCCCCTCGTGTTCCCCGAATTCCAGACTCTCATCAAACAGCATCTGCATCCCCAGGCAGATCCCCAGCAGGAGCTTTCCGCGTTTTGCCTCATCCTTCACCGCCTCGTCCAGGCCGGCTTCCCGAAGCCTGCGGGCCGCGTCGGCAAAGGCGCCCACGCCGGGCAGGACCAGCCGGTCCGCCTCCCGGAGGACCGCCGGATCGCCGGTGACGACGGCCTTCTCGCCGATCATCGCGAACGAGCTCCGCAGGGAAAAGAGGTTCCCCACCCCGTAATCGATGATCGCGATCATTCCAGTGTCCCTTTGGTGGAGGGGATCTCACCCGCGGCATCGGGATCGGCGGCGACTGCCTCCCGCAGCGCCCGGCCGAAGCTCTTGAACGCGGCTTCAAGGATGTGGTGCGTATTTCTCCCGTCCAGCTGGCGCAGATGCAGCGTCACACCCGCCGCGCGGGTAAAGGCGAGAAAGAATTCCTCCGCCAGCTCCGTGTCAAAGGTCCCGACCTTACGGGCTCTCAGCTCCAGGCTGTAGCGCAGAAGGCTCCGTCCGGAGAGGTCGACAGCGCAGAGGACCAGCGCCTCATCCATCGGCAGGATAATGCTGCCGTAGCGGCGGATGCCCCGTTTGTCGCCCAGAGCCTCGCGAAAGGCGCTTCCCAGAGCGATGCCGATATCCTCGGTGCTGTGGTGATCATCCACCCGGGTGTCCCCCGCGCACCGTACGGACAGATCGAGTCTGCCGTGCTTCGCCGTCAGCGTAAGCATATGGTCCAGAAATCCCACGCCGGTGTCGATGTCCGCCGTGCCGGTCCCGTCCAGACACAGCTCGAGAGCGATGTCTGTCTCGGCCGTTTTTCTTTTGACAGCCGCTTTTCTCATAGGTTTGCGCCTCTTTCCTCCAGTATGTTCCGCACCCGGTCGAGCAGGATGTCCATCTGCCTGCGGGTGCCTACGGTGATCCGGGTGAAGTCCCGGATACGGTCCGAGGCGAACCAGCGCACCAGCACGCCCCGTTCCTTCAGCTTTCGGTACAGCTCGCCCCCCGGGATGTCCGGAGACCGGGCAAACAGGAAATTCGCCTTGGACGGCAGCACCTCGAAGCCAAGCGCGATCAGCTCTCCGGCCGCATAGGCCCGGATCTCTTCAATGCGGCGGCAGTTTTCCTCGTAATACGCGTCGTCCGCGATGGCCGCCGCGCCGGCGGCCTGCGTCATGCTGTTGACGTTGTAGGGATGGACCGAGTAGCGGATCGTATTGAGATCCCGGATAAGCTCCTCGGAACCGATGCCGAAGCCGAGCCGGGCGCCCGCGAGAGACCGGGACTTGGAGAAGGTCCTCGTGACGAGCAGGTTGTCGTACTTCGATATGAGTCCCACACAGCTCTCCGCGCCGAAATCCACATACGCCTCATCGATGATGACCACGTTGTCCGGATTGGAGCGGACGACGGTCTCTATCTGACCGGGCGACAGCGCCATGCCGGTCGGGGCGTTCGGGTTGGCGATCACGATATTCTCCCCCAGCCCGGCATAATCCTCCGGATCAACGGAGAAATCCTCGCGGAGCGGTATGATATGCGCCGGGATATGCATGAGGTCGGCGTACACGGGGTAGAATCCGTAACTGATATCCGGAAAGGCGATGGGCCGCGTCCCGTCGCAGAAGGTGAGGAAGGCGAAATAGAGGATCTCGTCGGACCCGTTCACCGGCATGATGTTCTCCGGCCTCACGCCCCACAGCCGGGCCGCCGCTTCGCGCAGCGCCGTGCAGGCCGGATCGTTGTACAGATTCAGGCTCCCGGCAGCTCCGGCCGCCGCGGCCCGGACGCGCGGAGACGGCGGGAACGGCGACTCGTTGGTATTGAGCTTCGTATACTGCTGATCCCTCGGCTGCTCGCCCGGAGTGTACGGCGTGAGCGCGGCATGGACGGGACTTAAGAACCGGCTCATCCGAGCACCTCCTTCTCAAACCGCGCCAGCGCGGAGCGGGCGTGCGCCTCCAGTCCCTCCCGGCGGGCGAACAGCGCGATATCCCCGCTGACCGCGCGCAGCGCCTCGGGCGTAAAATACGTGTACTGCGTTTTTTTAACGAAATCATCCACTCCCAGCGGACTGGAAAAGCGCGCGGCGCCGGCCGTGGGGAGCGTGTGGTTCGGTCCGGCCAGATAGTCGCCCAGGGCTTCGGGGCAGTACTTCCCCAGAAACACGCTTCCCGCGTTTTTCACGCGGTCCAGGAACGGAGCGGGGTCGTCCACGCAGATCTCAAGATGCTCCGGAGCGATGGCGTTCGCCGCCTCCGCGGCGGAGAGCAGATCGTCCGTCACGATGATCTTGCCGTTGTTTTCCACGGACTGCCGGGCGATCGCCTCCCTCGGGAGCAGGCAAAGCTGCCTCTCCACCTCGCCGCGGACCGCTTCAGCCAGTGCCTGACTGTCCGTCACGAGAACGGCGGTGGCGAGGATGTCGTGCTCGGCCTGACTGAGAAGATCGGCCGCGGCGAGCGCCGGATCGCAGGTCTCATCGGCGATGACCAGGATCTCGCTGGGGCCGGCGATCATGTCGATATCCACCCGGCCGAATACCTGCCGCTTCGCCTCCGACACATAGGCGCTTCCCGGGCCGACGATCTTGTCGACCTTCGGCACAGACTCCGTCCCGCAGGCGAGCGCCGCCACGCCCTGCGCGCCGCCGAGGCGGAACACCCGGTCCACCCCGGCGATCCGCGCCGCGGCGAGGATCGCGTCCGGCTGCCTCCCGTCAGGGCCGGGCGGCGAGACCATCACGATCTGCGAACAGCCGGCGATCTTCGCGGGGACCGCGTTCATGAGCACGGTGGAGGGGTATGCCGCCGTGTGCCCGGGGATGCACAGCCCCACGTTCTCTATGGGCGTGACCTTCAGCCCCAGGAAAGAGCCGTCCGGACGTTCGATGCGGAAGCCCTCGGGCATCTCGCGGCGGTGGTATTCGCGAATGTTCTCCGCCGCCTGCTCCAGCACTCTGAGAAATACCGGATCGGTTCTCTCATAGGCCGCGTCGATCTCCTCCCGGGAGACCTCCAGAGTGCGGAGGTCGGCTCCGTCAAATCGGCGGGTGTATTCGAACAGCGCCTCATCCCCGCGCTGTTCCACATCCGCTATGATCGAGCGCACTGTATCCGCGACGCCGCTTTTTTCCACGGTCCGGATGAAAAAATCCTTCAGGGGCGTCTGACCGTACCGGTATATCTTCATCATATGCCTTCGTCCTCCTTCAGCAGTCCCCCGAGCCTCGCGCACAGCTCCCGGATCTCGCCGCTGCGGAATTTATACCGCGCCTTGTTCGCAATGAGCCGCGCGCTGACCGGCACGACCGTCTCCAGGGGGGCGAGCCCGTTCTCCCGGAGCGTTTTCCCCGTCTCCACGATATCCACTATGACATCCGACAGGCCGACGATCGGCGCGAGCTCGATGGACCCGTTCATTTTGATGATGTCGATCGGACGGCTCCGCGCGGCATACCAGCGCCGGGCGATATTCGGATATTTCGTCGCCACTCTCAGTGTCCGGGACAGATCATCCCTGAACCCTTCGTACCCGGCGACGCACATGCGGCACCGGCCCATGCCGAGGTCGAGAAGCTCATAGACGTCGGGCCGGTATTCGAGCAGGATGTCCTTGCCGGCGACTCCGATGTCCGCCGCGCCGCGCTCGACATAGATCGCCACATCCGAGGGCTTGGCCCAGAAATACCGCACGCCCTTTTCTTCATTTTCAAAAATGAGCCTGCGGTTCGGCTCCCGAAGCGCCGGGCAGCCGTATCCCGCTTTTTCAAAGAGGTCGTAGACCTGCTCCCCAAGTCTGCCTTTGGGCAGGGCGATGTTGAGAGTGCGGTTCATCACGTCACCTCTTCCGTCTCGCGGCAGCGGATCTCCGCCTTTCCCTTGGGCTGGACCCGTACGGTTTTTCCTTCGGCGGCAAGCTCTTTCACACGCCCGGCTACGGCGGCGGGATCGCAGCCGTCCCCATACAGGAGGAGCGTATCCGCCTCGTATTCCCCCTCGCGGTCGATGAGCCGCTCCAGCTCGCTCAGATATACGGCGAAGCCGATGGCTGCGCCGGACTTTCCCATGCGGTTGAGGAGATGGTCGTACCGGCCGCCGGAGAGCACAGGAGCCGCGATCCCGTCCACAAAGCCCCGGAACAGGATCCCGTTATAATAATCGGTATCGTTCGTAACGGACAGGTCGGCCTCCACCCGGAAAGAGCCGAAGGTCTTCAGAAGCTGGCATACCGCGGCAAGCTCCTCCGCCGCCGCGCGCCCCGCCGCCGGCAGAGGCAGAGCCAGCAGCTGCGGAAGCGTCTCCTCCGCCGGGCCGCCCATAACGCAGAGCGCGGAGAAAAGCGCCTCCGCTTCGTCGGACATTCCGCCCTGCCGGCACAGCTCCCTGAGCGCGTGCGGGTTCTTCTCTCCGAAGGCGACAAGGATCTCTCCCGCCAGAGCGGGGGGCACGCGCCGGGCCTCAAGAAGGCCCGTCAGGATACCCATATGGGACACCTCGAGCACATATTCCTCCGAGATCGTCTCCAGACTCCTGGCCGCGAGCATCAGCACCTCGCCCATCGTGTAGAGATCCACGGTCCCGATGCACTCCAGCCCGGTCTGACGGATCTCCTGAAAGCCGTCGCCTCCCCGGGGGACGCGGTAGACGTTTTCCGTATACCAGACCTTGCGCATACGGTCGTCGCCGCGGGTATTCTTGATGATGGACAGCGTCACGTCCGGCTTGAGCGCCATGACCTGGCCGTTGATGTCGCTGAAGGTGAGGATCCGATCATCGGAAAGGAAATTCCGGTTGCGCGCGTACAGGTCGTATTCCTCAAACTTGCCGACCCTGTATCGCGTATAGCCGAAAGACTGGTACAGTCCCCGGAGCGTAAGCGATACCCGCTCGGCCGGAAGGAGAGACGCGTTCATGTGTTTTCCTCCCCGCTCAGCCGCTCCAGCACCAGCTTATATCCGCCCGCGCCGTAATTAAGGCTGTTTTTCACGCGGCTGATGGTGGCGGAGCTCGCCCCGGTCCCGGCGATCGTCTCGTGGTAAGTCCCTCCGGCCCTGAGCAGCCGGGCGACCTCCATCCGCTGAGACAGGGCCAGGACCTCCTTGACTGTGCAGAGGTCCTCGAAAAACCGGTAGCATTCCTCTACGCTCCGAAGCGAGAGAACGGCCCGGAAAAGATCATCGGTCTGTTCGCTGTGTATGAGAGCCATCGCGGCGCCCTCCCGGATCATCTGAAATAGTGTGTTTGCTATGCTATCACACTAAAGAACGAAAGTCAACACTTTGCCTTCCCGCTCCGGAGCTTTGCATCCGGCCTCGCGGGCGCAGACAGGCGCGGCCCCGAAGGGCCGCGCCTCTTATCTCCGGATCGGAGCAGTGTTTCCTTTGTCCGCGGGTCTGTTTTTTCAGCTTTCGCTTTCGAACGACGGCGCGTTCTCGCGCTCCATTTTCCTGAGTCTGCGCATGATGGAGATCAGCAGCGGCACGGCGATGACCATCGTCAGGATATCCGACGCGGCCTGCGCGTTCATAAGTCCGGCCAGGCCGAACACCTCGTTGAGGATGATCATGCTCGGGATCAGGCAGAGCACCTGGCGGGACAGCCCCAGGATCGTCGCCCCCAGCGGGCGGCCGGTGGCCTGAAAGATCCCGTTGATGATCATGACCCATACATGGAACGGGAGCACCGCGCACTGGACCCGTACCATATAGGTCCCTATACGGAGGATCTCGCTGTCGTTCACCGTAAACGCGCCCACCACATCGGGCGCCAGGATAAACAGCAGAGAGCCGAAACCGATGCAGATGCACAGCCCGATCAGCGACGTGAGCCAGAACGCGTTTCGCACCCGCTTATAATCCTTTGCTCCGTAGCAGTAGCCCGCGATGGGCTGGAAGCCCTGGCCGAAGCCCATGACCATGGAGCCCACGAACATCATCACGCGGTTGGACACGGACACGGCGGCCAGCGCCGAGTCGCCGTAGCTTCCGGCGTATTTGTTGGTGACCACCGACGCCACGCTCATCAGGCTGGCGCGCAGAAACGTGGGCAGGCCCATCCGGGCCACCTCCCGGTAGATCGACGCTTTGGGCGTGAACAGTTTGGGAGAGATACGGATCAGCGTCTTCCCCCGCAGGAACGGGGAGAGCAGGACCACAAAGCTCACCACCTTGGAGAGCGCCGTGGCCGCCGCCGCTCCGGCCACCCCCCAGTGGAAAGCAAAAATGAACAGCGGGTCCAGCAGCAGATTCACGACGCAGCCCGAAACCATGCCGATCATGGAATAGGTGGTGCTCCCCTCCGCGCGCAGCGTCTGGCTGAAGCAGACCTCGCCGGCGGTGAAGGGTACGGAAAAGAGGATAAAGGTAGCGTACTGGATCGAGTACGGCCGGATGTTTTCCGTGGCGCCCAGGAGCATGACCAGTGAGCTCCGGAACAGGAAAGCCAGCGCTCCGAGCGCGCTGATCACCGCCATGGCGGTGAAGGTGGTCGTGGACGCCACGCGGGAGGCCTCTTCGTCCCGTTTCGCGCCCAGAAGACGGGAGATATAGCTCGCCGCGCCCATGCCGAAGCCCATGCCCAGCGCGCGGATAAAATGCATCAGCGAGTTGTTTACGCCTACCGCCGCCGTCGCCGCCGTGCCGAGAGTGCTGACAAAATACGTGTCCGCCAGATTATAAAACGAGTCGATCAGCGTTGAGAGCACCATAGGCAGCGCCACGATGGGAAGGACCTTTATGATGGGGTCCTCCAGCATCATGCGGCGCCGTTCCGCTCTTGCCGCGGCCTGGTCCAGATCTTTTGTCTTCATTGTATCGCCTTCTTTACTGCTTTCAGGGTATCCTTCCTTCGCGCGCATCGGACGCGGCCTTTATGTCACCAGCAGCCCCCACAGGGGGATCGTGATCAGCGAGATCAGCGTTGAGACCGTGACCAGATCCGCCGCGTATTCCTCTGCCCGGTGGTAGCGGGAGGCCAGAACGGCTACCGTGGCTCCCACCGGCATTGCCGAGAGCACCGCCGCCGCACCGGCCGCCAGGGGGTCGGTCCGGGAGAGGAGGCAGCCCAGCCAGAGCGCCGCCGGGAAGAGCAGCAGTCTCACCGCGGTGAGAAGGATGACGTCTTTGTCGAGAAAGTCTCTCCCATGAACATGGGAGATCATCATCCCCACCATAAACATGGACATTCCCGTGGTGCAGCGGCTGATGCTCTCTACCGCCGAACGGAGCGCTCCGGGAAGGCGCAGCCCCGTAAGCATCAGCGCAAGACCGAGGAAAACCGCGATCATACAGGTGTTGGAAAAGAGCTTTTTTACCGAACCCTTTCCTCCTCCGCCGGAAAACCAGCTGAGCCCCACCGTCCACATGACGATCCTCTGCGGGATCAGGAAAACGGAGGCGAGCAGAACTCCTTCCGCTCCCCAGATCCCGCCGGCGACCGGTATGCCCAGAAAGCTGGCATTGGAGCAGATCAGGGTATATTTCATCACCGCCCGGCGGTCGGGATCCATGTTTTTAAAAAGGATCTTTCCCAGCACGAGGGCCAGGATCTGCCCCGCCAGAGAAATCGCAAAAATCTGAAGTGTTCTTCCCGCCATGTCCCGCGTCAGTTCGATTTGGAAGGAGGAAAGTATATTGCAGGGCAGGATCAGGTCCACCATCAAAGTGGAAAAGTCCCGCTGAAACTCTTCTCCCACCAGTTTCCGGCGGAAAAACACGCCGGCCAGGACCAGCAGGAATATCTGCCCCTGCAGTTCGATCAGGGTGCGAAAATCAACCATCTTTCTCTCTGTGCGTTCTGGCCATTGCCCGACGCCGCCTCTCTTTCGCCGTGATGTGTCACGCGGGCGGGAGATCCGTTTCGGAACGGACCGGAGCCGCGGCCCTTAGGCCGCGGCTCCGGGGAGTCCGGAGTTCCTCCGCCCGCTGCCCGCTCAGCCCAGCGGTTTTCCGTCGTAGCCCAGGCCGAAGCCGAAATCATACGCGCTGCCGCACTCGTCCACATGCACCTCCAGATCGAAGGGCTTGTCCTCACAGTGCTTTTCCACGGTCTCCATGTCCCTGGGCATCTGGATGGGCAGCCGGCCCCGGGGCGCGTATCTGCCGAAGATCACGTCCAGCACAGCGGAGCGGGACACGCCGAAGTCGGCGATCAGCGCGTCGACGGAGCGCTCGAATTCTGATACCACCATCGGGTTGGAGAGCGTCTCCACCACGATGACGGGCTTGTTCCCCATGACCTCGCGGCAGCGCAGGATGTTGTCCAGATCCGCCTCGTTCCAGCAGGTGTTTGTCTTGCCCTTATAGCTCCGGTCGGGCGAGCTCTCGCGCCAGTCTCCGCCGGCAATGGAGTGTTCCCTGGCCGCCTCGGCGGTATAGGGCCGATACTGCAGCGTGACGGGCACATAGCCGTTTCCTCCGGCCTCGCGGTCCTCCTTCAGATAACCGGTGGAGGCGGGGCTCTCGGCGAAAACAATGGCCGCGTCGGCTTCCGCGGGGTCCGTGACTCTTGTGCCGTAGCGCGCGATGATCTCGTCGGGGACGGGATCCGCGTCGTATGCCGGGAGCCTGTCGCGCATGAAGCTCACCGACGGCCCGACATGCCGGACCGGGACATAGATCTTCAGGCCCTCTGCCAGCGGCAGGGTCCCGCCCCGGTTCTTGAGCAGCACCACGCTCCTGCACTGGGCCTCGTATCCGTGGCGCGTGAATTCCTCGCACCCGACGATCTTCTCGCTCTCGGCCGGGTCCAGATAGGGATCCTCGAACAGGCCGCAGCGGAAAATGTTCACCAGGAGCCGGCGCGCCGCCTCCTCCATTCGCGCGCGCATGGCCTCCTCGCCGATGCGCTCACAGCCCAGCCGGTACGCCTCCAGGATCGGCCGCGGGTCATCGTTGCCGCCGAACTGGTCCACTCCGTTGAGGATGCAGATCAGATGGCGCTCGGCCTCGGAAACGCCGTCCATATTGTGGCAGCGGCTGCCGAAGCTGTCGATCTCGGGGTCGGGATCCCTGGTGATGTCCCAGTCTGTGCACACGACTCCGTCGTAGCCCAGTTCGCCGCGCAGCCGGTCGCGGATCAGGTATTCGCTGTAGGAATTGCCCACGTTGCGGCCGTATTTCCTGTCCACGCCCCAGCTCACCGTATAATACGGCATCACGGCGGACGCGCGTTTTGTGGGGCCGTCCAGGGCGAACGCGGCCTCTGTGAAGGGTTTTTCGTGCTCGGCGGCGTTGTCCGCGGGATACACCGCGTATTTGCCGAAGGCGTAGTGGGCGTCGCGCCCCCCCTCTCCGGTGCCGCCGCCCGGCCAGTGCTTGACCATCGTGTTCACGCTGTCCTTCCCCCAGCCGTCGGGGCTGCCCTCCGTGGTCTGCATGCCGTCACAGTAGGCCTTTACCAGCGCCTTTGTGCTCGCAAGATCCTCGCCAAGCGTATCCATGAAGCGCATCCAGCGCGGTTCCGTGCACAGGTCGATCTGCGGGCCCAGCGCCGTGGTGATCCCAAGCGCGCGGTATTCCAGCGAGGCGTCATGGGCAAACTGCCGCACCACATCGGGATCGAAGCAGGCGGCAAATCCCACGCCCTCGGGCCACTTGCTCACGTCGTCCCCGGCGCTCTTGTATTCCGCGGCGCTGCTCCTGGCTCCGCTGCGCGGATCGGAGGACAGGTTGACGGGTATGCCGTGGGGCTGGCTCTCCGCCGCGCGCTGCAGCTCATTGGTCCAGCGCGCGGCGGTAGCCGCGTTCTGCACCATGACCATCAGGATGTGGCGGATGTGATCGCGCTCGATGAACTGCCGCTGCTGGTCGGAGAGCGTATGGGCGGGGCATCCGGCCTCGTCAAAAGACTTTCCGCCGTAGGTCCCTCCGAAGGGCATGCCCGGCCTGGGCGGGACCATCTGATGGGGAGAGTAGAGCATAAGTCCAGCGATCTCCTCAATCGACAGCCGCGAGGCCAGGTCCGCGGCCCGCTCCTTCGCGTCCAGCCTCCAGTCCTCATAGGGAAGGAGCTCTCCCGAACGTTCCAGATCCTTAAACAGCAGTCCGTCCTTTTCCAGCAGCTTCACACCGCTCGATTCATGCCAGCTCAGGGTTTTTCCCCCCTCCTGGACAAGCCGGCGGACTCCTTCGAAAACGGTCTCTTTCCTATCCATTCGCGTCAGCCTCCCTTTCTGTCATTGTCGCTTCTCCGCCCAAATCCCCGGGCAGGGAAAATACCACGGGCAGGAAATTATACAGTCCCGTGCTCCAGGCCTCATAGGTGTGCCGGGCGTCCCGGATCTCCGTGAACGCCGCGTTTTTCCCGTCGGTCAGGCTCTCCGTCAGTCTTACCAGCTCCGCGTAAAACGCTCTGTGGCCGTAAAGCATAGTGTCCTTTGAGCCGATGCTGTTATAGAAATACCGGATCGGCCGTCCGGCTGCGGCCGCTCCGTCGATGATGCGGGACAGGCGCAGCGCGGCCTCTCCGCCGCCCGAGAAGCACCCGAACCAGCCGAAAAGATCCACGCACTCGGGGATGAAGGAGGTGAACGCGTAGATCGACCCCATGGAAAGCCCCGCATAGGCGAAATGATCCCGGGCGCGCATCATGCCCTCGAGCGTAGGCTCCTCCGCCCAGGTGGAATAGGTTTCCATCAGAAGCGGCAGGATATACTCTCTCATTTCAAAGAGGAACTGTTTTTCGTCCACCACACGGTAATAATTGCCCAGGTTCTCATTGTCACGGTAAAAGCACGGGGTCGCTACGATCATTTTCCCGCACCGTCCGTCCGCCATCATGGAGTCAAGCAGGTCCGTGGTATATACATAGTCCTCATCGGGATAGCGGTAGTCCTGCGGCTCGGCCAGCCAGTAACGCTCCGTACAGCCCATTCCGTGCACGAGCACCAGCAGATCGTACTTTTCCGCCGGGTCATAGCCGTACGGCAGATAAACGACCATCTGCTTCTCAATCCTTGACGGCTCCCTCCCCGGCTGATCCCTGTAATCCGCGGCCGTGTAGGAAAGCGTCTCCAGCCGTCCGGGGCGGTCGCTCGACACGAACAACTCCCGGGGCAGGATCTCATCGAGAAACACCGGCTCGGAACCGCAGAGCGTGCAGCGCCCGTCAAGATAGGTATGGGGGACCGGGGCGCCGCAGCGGACACACAGGCGGGTTTCCGCGTCGTGGCCGGGATGACCGCACTTCTCTCCGCATCGGGCGCACACGCCGTCTTCCCACTCGTCGTGAGCGCAGATCTCACCGCAGTCCGCGCATACGCCGTGTTCCCAGCTCAGATGCGGGCAGGGGGTGGGCGCCGGGGTGCTCGTGGGCGTCGGGGCGGGGGTCGGTTCAGCCTCGGCAGCCGGCGCCGCCGTCGGCTCCGGCGCGCTCTCGGGAGCGCTCCGGGGCCGCGCGACGCAGCCGGAAAGCAGCAGCAGCGCCGCCAAAAGACCCGCGGCCCGCCGCACAGTTCCCTGTTTCACGCTCTTACCTCCCCCGCCGGGACCGGTTCCGGCGATCCGTTCGGCTTCATCATCTCTGTGTTTGTGCGGTATCGCTGTTTTTCTCATAGGTCAGGAACCGGTACCGGATCCCGTTTTCCTCCATCTCCGGCCCCTCCTCCGCTACGGTCCATTCCGGGTCCAGATCCAGATTGGGAAAGAAGCTGTCCGACTCCGGCCGCGCGTCTATCTTCGTGACGAACACGCGCGTCATAAGCGGGAAAAGCTGCCGGTACACGCTCGCTCCTCCGATGACGAAACAGCGCCCGCTGCGCTGCGCCGCCGCGGCGGCCTCTTCGCTCGTGCGGACGACTTCGGCTCCGGGGATCTCGGCGAGGCTGCGGGTCAGCACGATGTTGTGCCGGCCCGGAAGCGGCTGTCCTCCGGGGAAATCGGCGAGCGTTTTCCGGCCCACGATCACGGCGGCGGAGCCGGTGACCTCCCGGAAATGCCTGCGGTCGGAGCGCACCACTACGGGCTGAGTGCCGCCCGATCCGATGCCCCAGTCGGAGTAAACGGCTACGATGGCTTCCATTCGGTCACTCCGCCACCGGGATCTTCCCGGTGAAGTCCGAGTACTCGTAGTTTTCCAGCGAGAAGCTGTCCACCGTGAAGCTGTAGAAATCGGTCACCGTGGGATCGATCGTGAATTTCGGCGCTTTTTTCGGCTCGTTGGCGATGATCTCCTCAATGGCGGGCACATGGCGGTCGTAAATGTGCGCGTCCGCGATCACATGCACCAGCTCTCCGGCCTCCAGCCCGGATACCTGCGCCACCATCATGAGCAGCACGGAGTACTGCACCACGTTCCAGTTGTTGGCGGCCAGCATATCCTGGGAGCGCTGGTTGAGGATGGCGTTGAGACGGTTGCCCGATACATTGTAGGTCATGGAATACGCGCAGGGATACAGGGCCATCTCCGAAAGATCGGCGAGGGTGTACAGGCTCGTGATGATCCGGCGGGAGGCGGGGTTATGCTTCAGATCCCAGAGAACTTTGTCGATCTGATCCATATCTCCTTCGGGGTAATGATGCTTCACTCCCACCTGATAGCCGTAGGCTTTGCCGATGGAGCCGGTCTCGTCGGCCCACGCGTCCCATACATGGGAGTTGAGGTCGTGAACGTTGTTGCTCTTTTTCTGCCAAATCCAGAGGATCTCGTCCACGGCCGATTTCCAGTAGGTGCGCCGGATCGTCAGGATGGGGAACTCCTTTGACAGATCGTAGCGGTTGACGATCCCGAATTTTTTCACTGTGTGGGCGCTGGTCCCGTCTTCCCATTTTGGCCGTACCTGACGGTCCGTGTCCCAGATCCCGTTTTCCAGGATGTCCCTGCAGTTTTGTATAAAGATCTCGTCTGCTCTGCTCATGCAATTGCCCTGCCTTTGTCTTACGTTTATTTGTATGATTTTACAGGAAAACTCTTCCCGTTTCAAGCCTCTGCCGGAAGCGGAGAAGAAAAAGGAGAAATGGTAAAAATTACCATTTCTCCTTTTTCCGTTCTCCGTTTTACTGCTTTTTCTGCAGTTCCTCGAGGATCTTGGTCAGCAGTTCCTCCGCGGTGGGCGCGGGCTCTGCCGCGGGTTCGGCCGCGGCGGCGGCTTCTTCCTCAGCCTTTTTCTTCGCCTCGGCGGCAGCCTTGGCCTTGTTGAACGCCTTGACGATCAGAAATACGACCAGAGCGACCAGCACGAAATCCAGGATGGTCATCAGCAGTGTGCCGAAGCCCAGAGTAATGGCTTCCTTGACCACTTCGCCGGCTTCATCCAGAACAGGCTCGCGAATCACGACATTCAGCGCGGTCATATCCCGGGCGCCGATCAGGTAGCTGATGAAGGGCATCAGTATGTCGTTGATCAGCGAGGTCGTGATCTTGCCGAAGCTGCCGGCGATGATCACGCCGATGGCCATGTCCAGCACGTTGCCGCGGGCGATGAACTCCTTGAATTCTTTGATAAAGTTCTTCATTTCTCTGCCTCCCTGTTATTGGTTGATTTACTTCTTTTTCTCGAGTCTGGAGGTCCCGCCCATGTAGGGGCGCAGCACCTCGGGGATCGTTACGGAACCGTCTTCCTGCAGGTGGTTCTCAAGGAAGGCGATCAGCATGCGCGGAGGAGCCACCACGGTATTGTTCAGCGTGTGCGCCAGATAGGTTTTGCCGTCCGCTCCCCGGACCCGGATACGCAGGCGACGGGCCTGGGCGTCTCCCAGGTTGGAGCAGGAACAGACCTCAAAGTATTTCTGCTGGCGGGGGCTCCAGGCCTCGATATCACAGCTCTTGACCTTCAGGTCCGCGAGATCGCCGGAGCAGCACTCGAGCTGGCGGACGGGGATCTCCAGCGAGCGGAAAAGCTCAACGCTGTATCGCCACATCTTTTCATACCAGTCCATGCTCTCCTCGGGCCGGCAGACCACGATCATCTCCTGCTTCTCGAACTGGTGGATACGGTATACTCCGCGCTCTTCGATGCCGTGGGCGCCTTTTTCCTTGCGGAAGCAGGGGCTGTAGCTGGTGTAGGTGATGGGCAGATCGCTCTCGGGGATGATCTGATCGATAAAGGAGCCGATCATGGAGTGCTCGCTGGTTCCGATGAGATACAGATCCTCTCCTTCGATCTTGTACATCATCGCGTCCATCTCCGCGAAGGACATGACGCCGTTGACCACCGCGCCGCGGATCATGAAGGGCGGGATGTGATATACGAAGCCCTTATCGATCATAAAGTCACGGGCGTAGGCCAGCACCGCGGAGTGGAGCCGCGCGATGTCCCCCTTCAGGTAATAAAACCCGTTGCCGGCCACCCGGCGGGCAGCGTCCAGATCGATGCCGTTGAAGCTCTCCATAATGTCGGTATGGTAGGGGACCTCGTAGGGCGGCACCACGGGCTCGCCGAAGCGCTGTACCTCCACATTGCAGCTGTCGTCCGGGCCGATGGGCACGCTGGGATCGATCATCTGCGGGATGGTCATCATCCTCTTCGTGAGCTCCGCGTCCAGTTCGGGCTCCAGCTTTTCCAGCTCGGCCAGCCGTTCGGCCTCGCGGGCTACCTCGGCCTTGACCTCTTCCGCCTCGGCGAGCTTCGAGGGGTCCTTCTTGGCCTGGCCCATCAGCATACCGATCTTCTTGGACAGGGCGTTGCGGTTGGCGCGAAGCTCGTTGGCCTCGGTTTTCGCGGCGCGCAGTTTCGCGTCCAGCTCCAGCACCTCATCGACCAGCGGCAGCTTTTTGTCCTGGAACTTTTTGCGGATGTTCTCCCGCACCGCCTCGGGGTTCTCCCTCACAAATCTGATATCAAGCATGGCTGTTTTCTCCCTCTGTCATTTCTTTCCATGGTTTATCCATTTTGATCAGCGCGTTCATCAGCGCCTCGCGGTCGTCGGCGGAATAGAACTCCAGGGAGATCCTCCCTTTGTTTCCGCCTGTCAGCCGGACCGCCCGCCCCAGAGCGTCGGACAGTCTCCGCTCTGCCTCCCGGGCATAATCGACGGGACCCGGGTCCTTCTCCGGCCGCTCCTTTTCGCCCCTGAGCATCGAGGCCGCCAGCTTCTCGGTCTGGCGGACGGACAGGCCGCGCCCGATCACCTCTTCGGCGGCCCTGCTCTGCCGGTCGGGTTCCTTGAGCGACGCGAGCGCGCGGGCATGTCCCGCCGAGAGGCTGCCGTCGGACACAAGGCGCTGCACGGCGGGGCACAGGCTCAGCAGCCGCAGGGCGTTGGCGACGGCGGGCCGGGACTTCTGCACGCGGCGCGCGGCCTGTTCCTGAGTGAGCCCGTACTCGTCCATCAGCTTGCGGTACCCGTTGGCCTCTTCCATGGGATTCAGATCCTCGCGCTGCAGGTTTTCCACCAGCGCCAGTTCCGTCGCCAGCTGGTCGTCCGCCTCGACGATGCGCACGGGGACCTCTCTCAGCCCGGCCTGCCGCGCCGCCCTCCAGCGGCGTTCTCCGGCGATGATCTGGTAAAACCCACGGTCCAGCGCGCGGACGGTTATGGGCTGGAGCAGTCCGTATTCGCGGATCGATTCCGCCAGCGCCTCCAGCGTCTCCGGGTCAAACTCCCTGCGCGGCTGGTCCTTCCTCGGTTCCAGCTTCGCGATGGGCAGCGTCGTCGCCTCCTCGCTCTCAAGGACATTTCTCTCTTCCCCGAAAAGGGCGCTGAGCCCCGTCCCCAGACGGGAGGGTTTTTTATCCGCCATGATCTCCCTGCCTTTCCAGAAATTCCTTCGCCGCGTCCCTGTATGCCCGGGCCCCCTTGGAGCTGCCGTCATAGGCCGTCACCGGCTTCCCGTGGCTGGGCGCTTCGGCCAGGCGCACGTTTCTCGGGATCACCGTGTCATACACCCGGTCTCCGAAATACCGCCTCAGCTCGTCGGCCACCTGCGAGGAAAAGCTCAGGCGTTTGTCGTACATGGTCAGCAGGATCCCTTCTATATAAAGGTTCCTGTTCAGCCTGCGGTTCGCGAGCTTCACGGTGGTCGTCAGATCCGCAACGCCCTCCATGGCGTAATACTCGCACTGCAGCGGTACCAGCACGCTGTCGGCCGCGGTAAGCGCGTTGATCGTCAGCATCCCCAGAGAGGGAGGGCAGTCAATGAAAATATAGTCGTAGTCGCAGCGCAGCTCCTCCAGCGCGTCCCGCAGCCGGTATTCTCTGCGCGGGTCCTCGGCGAACTCCACCTCCGCCCCCGCCAGATCGCTGTTGGCAGGGATCAGGTCGGCCCAGGGCTGGCGTACCACGGCATCCGAGGCAGGGGACGATCCGGTCAGAACATCATGAGCCGACGGGCTGCTCCGCTTGGAAACGCCCATCCCCGAGGTGCTGTTCCCCTGGGGATCGCAGTCGACCAGCAGGACCTTCCGGCCCAGAGCGGTCAGCGCGGCCGTCAGATTCACGCAGGTGGTGGTCTTTCCCACGCCGCCCTTCTGGTTGGCGATGGCGACGACCTTGCCCATGGATCCCCCTCCTTCTTTGTTGTCGGTTCGTTCATTATAATGTCGCCGGCCCGGTTTTGCAACCGAAATCGTGTTTCACGTGAAACATTTCCCCGTTTTCGCCCTCTGTTTCACGTGAAACAGGCGAACAGGCCGCTTGAGCGCATGTTTACATAACTTCTGCCACACTATACCTTGTGTCTGCCGCCGGTTCCGGACACAAGCGTATACAAATTTCCTTTGGAAAAGTGAAAAAAGTGCTTGCAAATTCAAGGGTTCTTCTGTATAATAACAACCCGCGGGTCACAAGACCGCAGTATTTATAGGAGGAGGTGGCTAACAGAATGGCCAACATCAAGTCTTCGGCCAAGCGTGTCCTCGTAAGCAGAGCACAGGCCGCGCGCAACAAGGCGGACAAGTCCGAGCTCAAGACTACCATCAAGAAATTCACCGCTGCGCTGGCGGAGGGTGACCGGGATAATGCCGAGGCTGCCTATAAAGCCGCTGTCAAGTCTGTCGACCGCGCAGTGTCCAAAGGGCTGATCCACAAGAACAACGCGGCCCGCAAGAAATCCAAGATGGCTGCGAAGATCAATTCTCTGGGCGAATAACTCAATTACCTGCGGCGCAGCCTGAAAAGGCTGCGCTGTTTCTTTTTTCCGGCACCGGAAACCCTCCCGATCGGGCCGTCCGCCCGTATGAAAGGAGCCAATGATGGAAAAGACGCCGAAACCCCTTATGATGCTTATCAATCCCTCGTCCGGCCGCTCCGTCTCCGAGCCCATGCTGGGCGCTGCCGTCGCCCCGTTCTGCCAGGCCGGCTACGCGCCCACCGTGTATTTCACCACAGGGCCGGGCAGCGCCACATCCCTGACCGCCGCACACGCGCCGGAATATCCCCGGCTGGTCTGCCTGGGCGGCGACGGGACTCTTTCGGACGTAGTCACCGGCCTTATGCTGCTCAAGCCGGAGCAGCGTCCCCATATCGGATATATCCCTATGGGCACCGCCAACGACGTGGCCGCCACGCTGGGGCTTCCCATGCGGCAGCCGCAGCGCGCCGCGGAGAAGATCCTGAACGGATCGCCTCTCGACTACGACGTGGGAGAGATGATCGGAGTCGGCTATTTTACCTATATCGCCGCTTTCGGCGCTTTTACCGAGGTCAGCTACAGAACCGACCAGGATCTGAAAAAAGCGCTGGGGCATCTGGCCTACGTGATCGAAGCCGTTTCCTCTCTTGCCGCCATCAAGAGCTATCACGCGCTGGTGGAGCACGACGGCGGGACTATAGAGGGCCGCTTTATCTACGGCGCGGTGTCCAACGCCGTCAGCGTCGGAGGCGTGATGAAGATCGATCCGTCGCTCGTCAACCTTTCCGACGGCAAAATGGAAGTGCTCCTGGTCCGCGAGCCGGCATCCCCCGCCGAGCTCAACTCCATCGTCTCGGGCGTGATTACCAAGGACTACTCCTCCAGCCCCTGCCTGACTCTTCTCCAAAGCGAAAATGTGAGCTTCACCTTCGACGAGTCCGTTCCCTGGACCCGCGACGGGGAAAACGGCGGGCGTCATGTCACGCTGGACCTGCGCTGCCACTCCCACGGCGTGCGGATCTATCGCTGAGCCGTTTTTGCAGGCTTCCGGCCGCGGACTGCAGAAATTCCTTGCAATTCCTGCTGAAGCAGAGTATAATGCGTGAAAAATGCAATTTTGACCCCGGCAGATTTCTATTGAGGCCCGTTTATCGCGCCTCAGCAAAAAGAGGAGGAGAAGAAAGATGAAAAAGACACTGGCGCTTATCCTGGTTTTGTGCATGGCGCTGGCTCTGTGCGCCTGCGGCTCCGCCAAGAAGGAACTGGCCTTCACCACAGGCGGCGACCAGGGCACCTATTACGCCTTCGGCGGCGTCATGGCGCAGAAAATCTCCGAGACGACCGGCACCAAGGTGACGGCCATCACGTCCGGCGGCTCCAAGGCCAATATCGAGGCCCTGCAGGCCAACGACGCGCAGTTCGGCTTTGTCCAGTCCGACGTTATGGCGTACGCCTACAAGGGCACCCGCCTGTTTGAGAAGGCTGTGACGGATTTCTCCACGGTGGCGGCTCTGTATATGGAGCAGGTCCAGATCGTGACGCTGGATCCCTCGATCAAGACCGTGGCGGATCTCAAGGGCAAGAACGTCTCCATCGGCGCGGCCGGTTCCGGCGTCTACTTCAACGCCATCGACGTGCTGGGCGTTTACGGTCTGAGCGAGACGGACATCAACCCCACCTACCAGTCCTTCGGCGATTCCGTCGAGGCCCTGCAGGACGGCAAGATCGACGCGGCCTTCGTCGTGGCCGGCGCCCCCACCAACGCGGTGACCTCTCTGGCTACCACCAAGAAGGTCTACCTGGTGAGTCTGGACGACGAGCACATTGACTCCCTGATAGCCGGATCTCCCTATTACACCAAGTACGTGATCCCCGCCGACGTTTACGGCACGGATGAAGACGCCACCACGGTGGCCGTCGGAGCCGTGGTCATCGCCCGCGACGACGTGAGCGACGAAGACGTCTACAACTTCGTCTCCGCCGTGTTCGGGAACCTGGATAACCTGGCCCACGCCAAGGCCGCGGAGGTCTCCCTGGAGTTCGCCACCTCCGTGACGGACGTCCCGTATCACTCCGGCGCCGCCAATTATTTCGCCGAGCAGGGCTACGTCGTTCCGATCAAGTAAAAAGAGCTTGAGTATCACGGGCCCGCCTCCTCAGGACGCGGGCCCGCATTCGTTATTTCCCGAATGCCGCGGTCTCCGGGCCCGGCATGAGAAAGGACCACCCCTATATGGCAGACAAAGATAAACGTCGCGATCCTTCCGCGAACCCCGCTCCGGAGCCGGAAGAGGCTGTCGGCTCCGCCGCGGACGTGGAAGCGGTGATGAAAAAATACGACCGCGAGTCCAACACCCGGATCTGGGAGGGGGCGCCGCGGCAGGTCATGCGTTTTCTGGCCGCAGCCTTCTCTCTCTACTGCATGTGGGAGACGCTGTTCAGCACGCTGATGCCGGAGGTCCGGCTGAACATCTTTCTCGGCTGCGTGCTGATCATGGGCTATCTGAATTACCCTGTCTCCAAGCAGCATGTTCGCGTCAACACCCTTCCCTGGTACGACGTATTGCTGATGCTCGCGGGCTCCTTCGGTTTTTTCTGGTTCGCGGCTCACGCGCAAAGCATCATCCGGCTGGCCACCACCGTGACCTCCGACCCCAAAATGGTGGCGATGGCCGTGGTGTCCATCCTGTCCTACATGGAGCTGTGCCGCCGCTGTGTGGGTATCCCCATTCTGTGCGTAGTGGGGTCCCTGATGGCCTACACCTTTTATAATGTACGTTTCGGCAAGGTGATCTACGACCTTTTCTATACCACCACCGGCATGATGAACACCCCCATCAATGTCTGTGCCAAATACATCGTCGTATTCATCATTTTCGGGGCTTTCCTGGAGCGTACGGGGATCTCTCAGTTTTTCATCAACCTCGCCAACGCCCTGGTGGGACGCTATTCCGGCGGTCCGGCCAAGGTGGCCGTGATCTCCTCCGCTCTGTGCGGCATGGTATCCGGCTCCAGCGTGGGCAACACCGTCACCACCGGCTCGGTCACGATCCCGATGATGAAGAAAACGGGCTACCGGGCGGAATTCGCCGGCGCCGTGGAGGCGGCGGCCTCCACCGGAGGCCAGATCATGCCGCCTGTCATGGGCGCGGCGGCGTTCCTTATGGCCGAGTACATGGGCATCCCCTACAGCCAGGTCGCCCTTCGGGCGATCCTCCCCGCGGTGCTGTATTTCACCGGTATTTTCATCGTAGTCCACCTGGAGGCCCGGCGCCTGCATCTGAGCGGCATTCCGGCGGAGGAGCTGCCGCGTATCGGCGCGCTGCTGCCCAAGCTGTACCTGCTCACGCCCCTGATCGTGCTGGTGTGGCTGGTATCCACCAACACGCGGACCATGCAGTTCTCCGCGGCCATCGCCATTCTCGTGGCCATCGGCGTAGGGCTTGTGAACAACGTCGTCACGAAGGTGACACGCAGCGCGGACGACTCCGACAACCTGACCCCGTCCAAGTTCATCGACGCCCTTGAGGCCGGGGCGAAAAGCTCTCTCACCGTGGCGGTCGCCTGCGCCATGGCCGGGCTCGTGGCCGGCTGCGTCACCTCCACGGGTCTCGCCTCCAAGCTGATCTCCGCTATCGTGGCGGTGTCCGGCGGGCGGGTGCTCATCGCTCTGTTCTTTACGATGCTTTGCTGCATCGTGCTGGGCATGGGCGTACCCACCACGGCCAATTACTGCATCATGGCTTCCACCTGCGCTCCGATCCTCATCGCCATCGGGGTCCCCACGGTCGCCGCTCACTTCTTCGTGTTCTATTTCGGCATCGTGGCGGATATCACCCCGCCCGTGGCCCTGGCCGCCTATGCCGGCTCCGCCATCGCCAAGGCCCCGCCCATGAAGACGGCGTTCAACGCCACCAAGCTCGCCATCGCGGCGTTCATAGTTCCCTATATGTTCGCGCTCAATCCCGCCATGATCCTGGTGGATACGGGTTTTGCCGAAGTCCTGCTCATCTCCGTGACCTCAATGGTCGGCATGTTCGGTCTGGGCATGGGACTTGAGGGCTATTACCGCGGGAAGCTGTCGGTTTTCGGCCGGCTGCTGGCGCTCGCCGGCGGCCTGTGCCTGATCTATCCGGGCACGCTCACCGATATCGTCGGGACCTTTGTCGTCGGCGCGATCATCTTCATCCGGCTGATCCGGGAAAGACGCGCCTCCGCGGCGGCGTAAACCTCTGATATCTCCGCTCCCGGACGGAAAGACGGGGGACCGCAATATAGCGGTCCCCCGTCTTTCCGTCTCGCGGTCCCCCGCGCGGCCTCACATCCTGAACAGTCCCCCGCGCAGCAGCTCCCCGGCAATGTCCTCGAGCAGGTCGGGATCGGCTCCGGTGCGAAGGAAGGTCTCCGTAATGCTCGTCAGCGCCGCAGCCACATAATCCGATGCATAGGGGCGCATCTCCTCGCGCACACACGCGGAAAAGCACCCGCAGCGCTCAAAGCTCTCTCTCAGCGCGTCACGCAGAAGCCCCATCATCCGATTGGCCGCCAGACACCGCAGCATGGCCTCCTGCCTTATCACGTAGCGGCTGTAGCTCCGGCACAGGACACCGAGCGTGTCCTCGGCGGTTTCCCCGCCTCCCGGCGCGCCGCAGCTGTCCCCACTGAGCAGAAACGCCACCACATTCTCCCGCGAGCGGAACTGCGTATAGAAAGTCTGCCGGGACACCCCGGCCAGCCGGCAGACCGCCGCCACCGATATATCCTCAAAGGGCCGCGACTCCATCAGGGAGCGCATAGCCTCGGCGATCTGAAGGCGGGACGCCCGCATGGCGCTGTTTCTCACCGGATCCATGAGCTCTTCTCCGTTCTTGAAGAAATTGTGAACAATTGAAAAACCGCTTGACAACTGTCCAGTCTGTGCTATTATCATAGCAGAAAGTGGACAGTTGTCAAGTTCCGATCGCTCCCCGCGGGGGAGAGTTTTTTTGGCCACGGCTTAGCACTCACATCTCAAGAGTGCCAGTTTCAAGGAGGTTTTCTTTATGACTATTCTTCCCACCTATAATATGCTTCTGGTCCCCGACGCGGACCTGTATATGCGCGTGAAAACATACCGGGAGGTCACCGGGCGCGTGCCGACGGCGGACGAGCGCGTCACGCTGATCGTCTCCCGCGAGAGTACCGACCGGGCGGAGTTCACCTCCGAGAGCTTTTATCCCATCGGCCTTTACGGCACGATCAAAGAGGTCGCGGCGGACGGACATATGGTGATCCGCACGTCCAATCGTGTGGACATCGAAAGTGTCGGCGTCACGCCCGACGGCAGGCTCGACCTGATCGTTTCCCGCCGCGAGGAGATCGATGATCTCGGCGCCGAGGAAGCCGCGCGGCGCACGGAGGCCGCCAAAGAGGAGCTGCGCGGATTTCTGTCCCATCAGCCGTGGGGCGGTACGGCGCGGGCCTATCTGGAGACGCAGAACAGTCTCGGCGAGCTGGCCGCGGCTCTGTCGCCGTGGATCGAAAGCTCCAACGAGGAGCGCTACGCGATCCTGGCCGAGGACAGCTGCGCCCGGCGCGCGGAACTGCTGGAAAAGTTTATTTACGAAAATCTGGAGATGGCCAAGCTGAGCCAGGAGGCCAGCAGCGAGCGTCAGGAAGACTACCAGAAGATCTACAGAGAGAACGCGATCAAAAAGCAGCTCGAGTATCTGCAGAAGGAGCTCGACGAGATGCACCCGGAAAACGTCAGCGACCTGCGCCGCCTCGAGATAAAGATCGCCGAATCCGGCATGAACGAGACTGCCCGCAAAGAGGCGGAAAAGGTCCTCTCCCGCCTGCGCCAGGAGGGCGATCACGGCGCGGAGACCGGTATGCTGTATAATTATCTGGATTTCCTGACCTCTCTGTCCTGGAAAAAGGAGGAGGCCCGGCCCATCGACCTCGCCCATGCCGAGGCCGTGCTTGAGGAGGACCATTTCGGCCTGAAAAAGGTCAAGGACCGCATCATCCAGCAGATCGCCGTGATGAACCTGAAGAACCAGCAGTCGGGCTCCATTCTTCTGTTTGTCGGCGCCCCTGGAACCGGAAAGACCAGTATAGGCCAGAGCATCGCCCGCGCGCTGGGCAGGGAATATGTCCGCGTGAGTCTGGGCGGTGTACGCGACGAGGCCGAGATCCGCGGCCATCGGCGCACCTATATCGGGGCCATGCCCGGCCGGATCATGGACGCCATCGCCAAAAGCGGCGTTTCCAATCCGGTCATGGTGCTTGACGAGGTGGACAAGCTGTCCGTATCCTACAACGGCGACCCTGCCAGCGCGCTTTTGGAGGTCCTTGACCCGGAGCAGAACTCCACCTTCACCGATCACTACATGAACGTGCCCTACGATCTGTCCGATGTGCTGTTTATCTGCACCGCCAACAGCGCCGATACGATCCCCGAGCCTCTGCTCAACCGTATGGAGGTCATTCAGTTCCAGGGCTACACCCCGCTGGAGAAACTGGAGATCGCCCGCAAACACCTTCTGCCCAAAGCGATGCAGGCGGTCGGGCTGGGCGACGGCGCTCTTACCGTCACCGACGAAGCGCTCAGCGCCGTTATCTCAGACTACACCCGTGAGGCGGGCGTACGCGGGCTGAAAAAGCGCATGGATACTCTCTGCCGCACGGCGGCAGTTCAGATCGTCCGCGGAAACGATCATCTCGAGGTCACGCCCGATAAGCTTCGGGAATATCTGGATATGAACCCGCTGCGTCACCGCACCGTGCGGGAGAATACGGTCCCCGGCATTGTTACGGGACTGGCCTGGACCCCCGTGGGCGGCGAGATCCTCTATATAGAGACCATGTTCACCCCCGGCACGGGAAAGGTCATCGTCACCGGCCAGCTGGGCGACGTGATGAAGGAGTCCGCGCAGCTGGCCATCAGCCTGGTCAAGCATATGTTCCCCGGGAGCGCGGCGATGTTTGAGAAAAACGATCTGCACATCCACGTGCCCGACGGCTCCACGCCGAAGGACGGCCCCTCCGCGGGCGTCACGCTCACCACGGCCATCGCCTCCCTTGTGACGGGCCGGGCCGTGCCCTCCACAGTCGCCATGACCGGAGAGGTTTCTCTGCGCGGGGGAGTCAATCCCATCGGCGGACTGCCCGAAAAGCTCATGGCCGCCCAGCGCGCGGGAGTGGAGCGGGTCTTTATCCCCGAGGACAACGCCGACGATCTGCGCGACGTTCCGGAAGAGGTGCGTTCGGCGCTGACGATCGAACCGGTCAAAACCGTCGGCGACATCCTGTCCCGATGCGGAGTAGAGCCTGACGACGTGGTTCTGAAGGCCGTATGATAACCGTATGACAATGGAAAAGGGCTGCCCTTAAGGGCGGCCCTTTTCTTTAATTATGACGCTTCGGCTGATTCAATCGATCCAGAGATCTCTCTGCGCGATAATGTCCCCGGGACGGAAAACGATGAATCGTTTTTCGTCGAAGGGCTCCCCGGACAGCAGCTCCGTGAGAAACTCGTAGGACGCGTCGTATACGCAGTGCTCGAAGCCCATCGCTTCGGCTGTAGCCCGGGACTCCCGGAGCACCGGCTCGAGATCATAGCAGTGAGTATCCAAAACGCCGATGCGCCCGTAGTGCCCGAACATCATTTCAAACAGCTCCTGGGCTTCGTCCTCGTCAAAATCCTCGAAGAGCATATGCTTCTGGTTGACAAGGCTTTCGTCTCCCTCCGCCCAGTTGGCGGTCTGGAACATGGTTCCCACGCCTCCCTCGAGCTCCTTCTTTCGCTCACGGGAGCCGATGAACATGGTGATACAGTCGTCTATCCTCGGCAGGACCAGCGTGTAATTACCCACGCGCAGCCCGGCCATGGCGTTTCCGCAGAACCCGTAGCCCAGCAGGATCCGGTCCGGCGCGATCTCTTTTTCGACCCGGTCCATGGTTTTCTGCAGGGCTTCGCGCAGGTCCTTCGGTTCAACGTGCAGCCCCTTTTCCATCCATATCACTTCGGCGTCGCTTCCGGAGTCCCGGATCGCGGCGAGCGCTTCCGCTTCCATCATTTTGCATACGATGAATACTTCCTTCATATCGATCCCTCACGATGCATATTCCGGAATACGGTCTCCCGCGGCCGCGGTCAGAACGTGAATTCCTCCGGCTCGGCGCCGTAGCGGGTGATGACCGCCTTCGCGCTGTCCAGCCGGAAGACCGCCAGCGTGTCGGAGACCTTTTCGGGGTCCCGGCCCATCCTCGCGGCGGATGCTCTCCAGATCTCGGCGCGGATCTCCTCGCTTTTTTCCTCGGCGGCCTCTGCGGTTATGCGGATCCATCCGTCCTCGCCCATGGCCGCCATCTCGATCAGCGGCGCGGCCGTGAGCTGCCGGTAGACCGGCTTGTTGTTTGTGGTGGAGATATAGATTTTCCCTTCGCGCTCGTACAGTGAGCCGAAGGGCCGGACCCGCGCCTGCGGGCCGTCCTCCGTGGCGATGAAATAGGTCTTTCCTTTCAGATACTCATAGGCTTTGTTCATGATCGTCCTCCTCTTTTATCCGCCGGTCTTTCTTCCGGTAAATCATATCATGTAATCGGGGGATGTTCAACTCCCCTCCCCGTGAAAAGCGGGCGCTGCCGCTGGACAACCGAAAAAAAAGAGCCTATAATTATATTTATAAATATATCCATATCGGCTGGAAAGGGAGGAAAATCAACATGCGTTACCAGGACTATCGCGGCGAAAAGATCTCGGCGCTGGGCTTCGGCTGCATGCGGCTTCCGGTGCTCAACAACGATCAGTCGCAGATCGATATGCCGAAGGTGGAGGAGATGCTCCTTTACGCGTACGAGCACGGCGTGAACTATTACGATACGGCCTTTCCCTACCACAACGGCTTTTCGGAGATCGCGCTCGGAGAGATCCTCGCGCGGAACAACCTTCGCGACAAGGTGAACATCGCCACCAAGCTCTTTACCCTGCTGATCGGCCATCCCGACTTCGACCCGGAGAAAATGCTCGCCACTCAGCTGGAGCGCCTGAAAACCGACCACATCGATTTTTACCTGATCCACGGCCTCCACGGAGACCAGTGGGAACGGCTCAAAAACGAGTACAACATCATCGAATTCCTCAACGAAAAGCGCCGTCAGGGCGTGATCCGTCACATGGGCTTCTCTTTCCACGATTCTTACGAGGCCTTCGTGAAGCTCATCGACGATTACGACTGGGAGTTCGCCCAGATCCAGTACAACTATCTGGACCATGATCTCCAGGCCGGAGACCGCGGTCTGGCGTACGCCAAATCCAAGGGCATACCTCTGAACATCATGGAGCCGATCAAGGGCGGCAACCTGATCTTCCCGGATTATCCGGCCATTGAGGCCATCCGCGAAAAGCACGGCATTACCGAGTCCAATGCCGAGCTCGCCCTGCGCTATGTCTTCGACAAGGAAAACCTGCACGTGGTGCTTTCGGGCATGAACGAGCTCTCCCAGGTGAAGGAAAACATCGCCATTACCGACCGGGCCGGCGTCGGCTGCCTGACCGAAGCCGAAAAGGCCTGCATCGCCGATATCACCGCGTTCCTGGAGACCGTGGATACGATCCCCTGCACGGGCTGCCGTTACTGCACGGAGGGCTGCCCGCAGAAGATCATGATCCCCATGGCCTTCTCCAACTACAACACCGCCGTCAAGTTCGGCAACAAAGCCGC
>JAEEGL014642851.1_pt1 | contig 27839 bp, 24 predicted proteins | sample 9134231 | NCBI WGS metagenome assembly JAEEGL01 (sample SAMN16246548, study PRJNA631951) | gut metagenome | biome: gut microbiome; feature: rumen; material: fiber-attached | host: Bos | place: Iran: Karaj | collected 2018-10
ACTTTCATCTGTACAACTATGACACAAACCATGTCATTCTCGGGATGAATGAAGAATATATATCAGACGAAGAATACAGTCAGATCTGGCTGGTAGGGGATTCCAATTATCTCAACCTGGCCAGGGAAGGGGGATATCCTGCTGACCGGGTGATCGGGAGATTTGCGTTATCGCCGAATTCCGCGGACCTGCCGGTCACGTACAACAATGAGCAGACGGACAAGACCCTGCTGGAACTGCTGGCTGACCTGCAGCCCAAGTGCATCCTGATGGATATCGGGCTGACCCAGAGCGGGGCAGGCAACCCTATCCAGCTGAAAAACCAGTATCGGCAGCTCATCCGGGAGATCCGGGAGGTCACGCCTGATACAATCATCTATGTATCATCCCTGTTTCCCGTGAGTGCCGCGGAAAACGAAGTACACGTGTCACAGGCACAGGTCAACAAGACGAACTACTACCTGCTGAAACTGTGTGAGGAAGAGGGATTGTCCATGTTTGACGTGCCGAGTTATCTGTATGGGGAAGATGGCTGCGCGGACATGGAGTTTTTCCGGGAAGACGGTTATCATCTGGCCGGCATGTATTACGGCCTGTTCACGGATCATATCCGCTCATATCTGAAAGTAGAGGGAGTCAAATGAAAAAGCTGGTAATGGCAGCCGGCATCTGCCTGTTATTGGCCGGATGCGGCGCAAAGCCTGAAAAAACTGCCCCGGCAGGTAAAACATTTCAGGACTATGAAGCAATCCTGACGCCGTTCCTGGATGAAAAATGCAGCACTCTGGACAAAGACCAGGTGGCAAAAATGCTGGATGTGGATCCGGAAACTGTTGTCAACGCGGCTGGTTACTTCGAAGATGAACATACCGAAAGACGGATCCTGATTATCGAGGCGGACAGTGAAGACCATGCCATTGAAGCGGAGGAAAAGATGAATGATTATCTTTCCACCCTGGTCAATTCAGCAGCCATGTACCGGCCGGAGGAACTGGAAACGATTGCCGGCGGTTATGTCGGAAACAACGGGACTTATGCTTTCCTGATCATCTGCGAGGACACCCAGGAAGCGAAAAAAGCCCTGCTTGAGTAGTCTTTGGCCGACTGTACCATGAACACTTATGACAGAATACCTTCCCGGGAAGAAGCGGAAAGTATCCTGGCGGCTGCGCTGGAGAAAAACCCGGGGAAATGGGGTGCCCATTCCCGCAACGCTGCCGTCAGTGCGGAAGCGATCGGCAGGGCTGCCGGTCTGGATCCTGACCGGTGTTATGTATCCGGGCTGCTGCACGATATCGGCCGCTTCAAGGGCCAGGTCCAGCTGGCCCACATATACCATGGCTGGAAATACATGGAAGAATGCGGTTACCCGCTGATCGGCCGGGTCTGCCTGACACATTCGTTTGCGATGCAGAAACTCACTGCCTACGGCGGGGCATTTGACCTGACAGAGGGGCAGGTCGAAGAAATGCGGGCCGAACTGGAAAGCATTGTCTATGATGATTATGACCGGCTGATCCAGCTGTGCGACAACATCAGCGGGGCTTCCGGCATTATGCGCATGGAAGACCGGATTGCCGATATCGCGTCCCGCTATCATCACTATCCGGAGGAAAAGCGGAACCGGACACTTGCCCTGGTTGATTATTTCAATAAAAAAACAGGAAGCGACATCTATCTGCTTTCCTGCGGCGGGAACACGGTGGATCATTATTGAATCTATGACATGCACCGCCGGTTAAATCTATAACATAAAAAGAGGCTGCCGCAGCCTCTTTTGTGTTATACGGAGAAGAGCCTGTCAGAACAGGAATGATACCAGAATACCGAACAGGGCCCCGCCAAGGTGGGCCTGCCAGGCTACACCGGGCATGAAGTTGATGATGATATTGGCAATGTTGTTCTGCAGGATGCTCGCCCAGGAAACCGAGGCATAGGATGTCAGCAGCATGAAGTAAAAGAACATCACGGCATACAGGCCGCCGGAAAGCCCGAGCGATGACCTGACCTTGAACAGATAACAGAACAGATTGCCGGCCAGCACCCCGCCGTACAGCAGAAGCAGGAATTTTGCCGGTCCCAGCATGCGTTCCATCCACGGCCCGAGATTGTACAGAGAATAGAGATTCATCATGATATGCCAAGGGCCGCCGTGCAGAAAGCCGCCGGTCAGCAGCCGGTAATACTGCCCCTGCTGAATCATATAAGTATTGCACAGGTACTTGCCGGTAAAGGAAGGATCTGAATTCTGCCGGAAATAGACAACGGCACAGATCAGGATGGTCGCGAACGTCACCGGACAGCCGGAAACCAGATTCATCAGATTCATGCGGAGACCTCCTTTATGACTACAGATTATATTCTTTGCCTGCAAAATTGTCATTATCTGTGCGGTTGTCTTTTCCGAATCTCTTATATAAACTACTTCTTCCCGTTAAAGTGTAGAAACAGGGATTGTTTCTTACAACAATAGATATAAAAGGTTTTTTTGCAAAACAATCACAGTATGTACTGTATCTGTAAAAATACTTTTCTTTTTCTGCCTTTTTGGGCCACGGATGTTACGGAGCGTTGCTGAAGCGTATCTCTTTTTTGCGCTATATTTGGGTTGATGAAATGACATGTTGTTCATCTGGAAAAGAGGGTTTATGAAAAAGAAAAGATGTATTCTTAACTTGTTTGTTATTATCCCATTTCTAATCGCTCTTGTAACGCCGGTATTTGCAGAAAATGCAGATACCCCTGCAGATCCAATTGACCCTGATCCATATGCAGTCAGAAGTATTGCGGGCTCTACAACAGTAAAACTGGCTCATCAAAAGTCTGATGGAAATGCAGAATTTGTATATGTTACCGTTTATGTTAATGGCACCGGTACATTTAACAATAACGGGACACTTGTCAGTGGAACCGTAACCAGTGTGTACACATCAAATCCATCGGCGATGACAGTAACAAGTTACTCAACAGGTTATATATCAGGTGGTATACGTGTCACATGCAATCTTTCTTGTCCGTCAGGTTACATGCTCCCATATTATTCAACAATTGTTGATGCTTATTAATGATTGACGTTTATAAAACAGGAACACTGATAAAAAACTCCAGGCAAAAACTTCATCTTTCCCAACAGGAACTGGCTGATAAACTGCATATATCAAGGGCTACGGTTTCAAAATGGGAAACGGGCAAGGGAATGCCGGATATCAGTTTGCTTTTGCCGCTGGCAGACTGTCTGAACCTCAGTATTGCTGAACTGCTGAAAGGAGAAACTGTTGACCAAACACCGGAGATGAAGGAATCGTTTCAGCTGCTTGCTCATGCGGCAAAAGAACAGGAACGCCATCACCTGGCAAAACGGACTGTACATACAATCCTGATCATAATCCTGTTGTTCGGCGGGATTCTCTTCGCTGGATATAATCATATAAATGTAATGAAAAGAGAGATTGTTCCGATCAGTTATTACGGTGAAGAAGAAATCCCGGCAGAAGAGGAGAAGCCGGTCCCCAATATTATCTGCCAGAAGATCGGAGATATTATTGTTCTGGATATGAACAGCCCGGCAGATTCGTTTTACTGCCAGATAAACAACTATGTGAACAAAGATGGAGACTGCGACATATTTTTCTGGGGTTTTACATGGCGGTGGGCAGAGTTCAGCAGACAAGCAATGATGACACATTCATTCAATCTGTCCACATCCCTTCGGGAGACACAGAAAATACGGCACGTATACTACTATGTCGGCTCTTTATCCAGGGATGATCTGCTGCGGATCAATCCGGCTAAAGATGATTTGACAGAGCTGTACGATCATTCTGTTCTTCTTTACGAAAGAAGAAATGAATCCAATTAAAGCAGGGAACAAAAAGAAAACTCTCATGCAGATGAGAGTTTTTTTACAACTGGCGGAGATAGAGGGATTCGAACCCCCGCACGCTCGCACGTCTGCTGGTTTTCGAAACCAGTCCCTTCAACCACTTGGGTATATCTCCAGCGCAAACAAGATTATAGCATAACCCGGCTGAACATACCATGTTTTCGTAATTCGGGGTATAATCATCAGGCAGAAAGGAATTTGATATGAAAGCAGAGTTTTCAGAATACCTGACACAGACGGCTCCGGCAATCAGGACAATGATTGCCCGGCTGCAGGAACACTTTGATTATGTCAGTGTCCTGGCAACGGATTCAACCGGTTTCCGGATTTCCATCAGCCAGAAAGCCCGGGATATCTCATCGGAAACGATGATGACGGAACGGGGTAATGTCATCCGGGTTTACCGGGACGGTCTGTACAGTGAATATGCCTTCAACGAACCGGACCTTGCGAATCCGGAAGCACAGGCCGAAGCCATCCGGCAGGAACTGGAGAAGCAGATCGAACTGCTCCGGCTGACAGGCACGGAAGTCTATGAAACAGGGAAACTGGCGGATGAACCCCAGGAGCTGTTCGTTGAGATGGAGACCGGGACAATGCCGGAAGACACTGACCTTGACAGTCTGGTAAAGGAACTGACGGCCGTGTCTGATGCGGCCATGAAGCAGGGCGAACATCTGATTGACTGCCGGCTGACCGCCCAGTCTACGCATGTATGCAAGATGTTCCTGACCCCGAACAGGGACCTGAGACAGAGTTATGTTTATTCCGAAGGAACAGTCATGCCGATGGCCATGAAGGACGGCCGCATGGAATATTCCTATGCCGGTGTGGCGGAACGGCAGGGCCCGGAGATTTTTGCCGGCCTGCGGGATAAAATGCAGGAAGCGGTCCGCATTGCCGAAGAACTGCTCACCGCCGGGCGGATCGAGCCGGGTGAATACGATGTCATCACCACGCCGGAAGTATCCGGCCTGATTGCCCATGAGGCTTTCGGCCACGGGGTGGAGATGGACATGTTCGTCAAGAACCGGGCCCTGGGCAAAGAGTATATTGACAAGCGGGTCGGTTCGGATCTGGTGACCATGCACGAAGGGGCACTGGCAGCGGTCAACGTGGCTTCCTATGCCTTTGATGATGAAGGGACAGCAGCCGGGGATGTCATCGAAATCGATCACGGCATCCTGAAGACCGGCGTATGCGATGCCCTTTCAGCCCTGCGCCTGGGTGTGCAGCCGACCGGCAACGGCAAGCGGGAGAACTTTGAGCACAAAGCCTATACCCGCATGACCAACACGATTTTCGAGCCGGGTAATGACAGCCTTGATGACATGATCGCCTCGGTTGACTACGGTTACCTGCTGGCCGGCATGCAGTCGGGCATGGAAGACCCGAAGCACTGGGGCATCCAGTGCATTATCGAGCGGGGCTATGAAATCCGGGACGGCAGGCTGACCGGCAGGGTTGTCACCCCGATCATCATGACCGGGTATGTGCCGGATGTACTCGGCAATATCACCATGGCCAGCCGTGAGACTGAGGTGTTCGGCACCGGCGGCTGCGGCAAGGGTTACAAGGAATGGGTCAAGGTCAGTGACGGCGGCCCGTATCTGAAGACGAAAGCGAGGCTCGGATGATGCTGGAAGAACTGAAGGAACTGCTGAAAGAAGCGGGAACAGATGCCTGGGAAATCACTGATCTGAAAACCCGAGCCTATGAATTCTATTTCATCCGGCACCGGCTGGACCAGAACCGCATCCGCGATACCAGGCATGTAACCTTGAAGGTATACCGCCGGTTTGACGGATTCCTGGGCAGCGCGAGCGCGGAAGTCATGCCGGGCAGCGACCGGGAGGCGATGCGGAAGCTGATCGGGGAACTGCAGGAACGCGCCCTGCTGATCCGCAATCCGGAATATACGCTCAATCCGGCTGTGCAGCACAAAGATGAGGAGACGCTGCCGGAGATCGGCACGATTGCCCGTGACTTCATCGAAGTCATGCAGGATCTGCCGGAAACCGAAACGGAAGACATCAACTCGTATGAGATTTTCACCACGGAGAATACCCGGCGGTTCATCACTTCCGCCGGTACTGATGTGACCATGGTCTATCCGTCGGCGTCGCTGGAAGTCGTGGTCAATGCCCGTCAGGAAAGGCAGGAGATCGAACTGTACCGCATGTACACATCCGGTACCTGCGACCGGGAGATGCTGAAGAAGGAAATCAGCCGCACGCTGCAGACCGGCCGGGACAAGCTGCGGGCGGAAAGCACACCGGAAATGGGCACCTGCGATGTGGTCTTCTCCACGGATGCCGCCCTGCAGATCTATGAGTACTTCCTGAACCGGGTCAATGTCCGGATGAAGTACCAGGGCATTTCCGATATCAGCATCGGGGATGAGGTTGTTCCGGGGATGGCTGGTGACAGGCTGAGTGCGTCGGCAGCCAGGTATCTGCCGAATTCTTCCGCCAACCGCTCGTATGACAGTGAAGGCGCACCGGTGCGGGATCTTGTGCTGATCAGGGACGGCATTGCGGAAAACTTCTGGGGCGGCCGCCAGTATGCCTGCTATCTGGGCCTGGACAACACCTTTATCCCGGGCAATTTCACGGTTTCCGGCGGCACCCGCACAGAAGCACAGCTGCGTCAGGGCCGGTATCTGGAAGTGGTGGAGTTCTCGGACTTCCAGGTCAGCCCGTTCAACGGCGACATGGCCGGCGAGATCCGTCTGGCCTATTACCATGACGGGGAAAAGGTGCGGATCGTGTCGGGCGGCTCGGTTTCCGGGTCGGTCCGGGAGCTGGCCGCGTACCTGTGCATGTCAGTCAATCAGGTGCAGTATGACCGCATGCTGGTGCCTGCGGTGCTGCGTCTGTCCGGGGTGACCGTAACCGGAATTGCCGGCTGAGCACGGTCACGCTGTTTACAGAGGGGTAATTGTGTTGAAATTGTGAAAATCCAATTGCCTAGGCAGTTAAAATATACTAAGATTATGCGTAGACGTTTTCGCGTCTGCATAGATTTAGGAGGAAAGAAATGAAAAAGTTTTATGCCGCATTACTTTCCGCAACGATGGCTCTGAGCCTGGCAGCCTGCTCCAGCAGTTCTGCCGCGACGCCGGAACCGAAAGAAGAAGAAACGGCAGAAGCAACAGAAGAACCTGAAGTTTACATGTCTGATGTCGCTGCCGCTTCCATCAAGCTTGCGGATACAGAAAATCTCGTCGAATACACGAGCTATCAGATTCAGCAGCTGGACTACCTGGTCACAGCGCTGGCTGAAGACCATGAGTACAATGCCAACTTCGTTGACGGCCTGCTCGAAAACGACCGTTTCGGCAACCTGACAGCCTGCCTGGCTGAATCCTGGGAGCACAATGAGGATTCCACAGTCTGGACATTCCACCTGCGTCCGGGTGTCAAGTGGGTCACCAGCACCGGTGAGGAATATGACGAAGTAAAGGCTGATGACTTCGTTGCCGGTCTGCGGCATGGTGCGGAATTCGCTTCCGGCACCGGCTGGCTGATGGAAGGCGTCATCAAGTACTACACAGAATATGAAAACTCTGATTTCTCTGATGAGGAATTCGAGAAGGTCGGTATCAAGGCCCTGGACGACTACACAGTCGAATATACTCTTGAAACTCCGACACCGTACTTTGATTCCATGACAACATATGCAGTCCTGTATCCGGTCAACCGGACATTCCTGGAAGCCCAGGGTGAAGGCTGCAAGCTGGGTGCCCCGGATGAGAGTGCATGCTCCTTCGGTACAACCGCAGCTGATTCCATCCTGTACAACGGCGGTTTCATTCTCGAATCCTATGACCAGGATTCCCAGATCACTCTGGTCAAGAATGACAACTACTGGGATGCTGAGCACGTTTATCTGAAGAGCGTCAAGCGTATCTATGACGATGGTTCTGATCCGTATTCCGGCATCCGTTCCTTTGAACAGGGTATCTATGTTGCTGCGCCGATCAGCGCCCAGTGGGAAAACTTCGACCAGTACATGGAGAAGTACAGCGGCTACACAACCGAATCCCTGCCGAACCCGACAGTCTTCGGTGTTGTCTTCAACATGAACCGTGAAAAGTTCGACCTGACAAATTACGCATCTGATGAAACACTGCGGGCCAACACAAGAGCAGCCCTGCTGAACGACAACTTCCGCAAGGCTCTGCGGGCCGCGTTCGACCGCAGCATCTACCTGCAGGTCAGTGCCCCGAAGCTGCTGGCTGACGCAACTCTGCGCAACATCAACAACGATCCGCAGGTTGTCCGTACATCCGATGGCCGGACATACGGCGAACTGGTAACTGCAGCTTATGCTGAAATGACCGGTGAAGCAGTTGACCTGAGCGACGGCCAGGATCCGTGGCTGAGCAAGGACGCTGCCCTCGATTACATCGCCAAGGCAGAAGAGGAAGGCGTTGTCTTCCCGATCCACCTCGATATGCTGGTTCAGGAAACAAGCAAGCGTCTGGTTGACCAGGCCCAGTCCATGAAGAAGTCCGTTGAAGACAACACCGACGGCAAGATCATCATCGAACTGGTCATGGCTGACAATGACACAATCCGCAACGTTGCCTACTACAACACACTGCATGAAGAAAGCGACTATGACATCTCCACATTCACAGGCTGGTCCCCGGACTATGCTGACCCGAAGAGCTTCGTTGACATCTACAGCCCGACAAGCGGCTACTACATGTGCTCCATGGGCCTGACAGACGCCAACAGTGAAGACTTCGGTGATGATGACGAAATCAAGGAAACTGTCGGTCTGAATGAATATGAAAGACTGTACCGTGAAGCTGATGCCATCACTGATGACATGGATGCCCGTTACGAAGCATTTGCCAAGGCTGATGCTTACCTGATCAGCAGGGCCTTCTTCCTGCCGGGTCAGCAGCAGACCCGCAGCGTCCGCGTTACTCACGCGGTTCCGTTCACCCGGGTTTATTCCACAACCGGCCTGACAGAATACAAGTACAAGGGCCTGAAGCTCCAGGAAGACATCGTTACAGCTGATGATTACAAGGCTGCCTACGACGCCTGGATGGCTGGTGAATAATCACTGCCTGAACAAGCAGAAATGAAGAGAACCGGAGAAATCCGGTTTTCTTTATGTCCGCCGGGCCGGCCATGACTGTAAGGGCACCGTACACTGCCTTTTCGGCAGGATCTTCTGCATGGAGTATTCCTGAACTTTACGACACTTTCATGATTACGGCAGAGTTGTCTGTGATATAATAATTTGGTTCATCGGCTGATTTTTTTGTGTACCCTGCAAATAAATCGAAGCCGGATAAGGGGATTCGATATGAGAAAATATATACTGACAAGAATTCTCAAATCGATTCTGTCGATATTCGCTGTCGTATCGATCATTATCGTCATGCTGTTTACGATGATCGACAGAACCAAGATTTTTGAGAATGACCCGGTCCTGAAGAAGCAGAAGGGAGATGCCAGGACCACGTACATCTACAAGAAGTACGATGAGCTCGGCTACATGGACTACCAGAGAAAAGTGGATCTCTGCAAGGGCGTGTATGACGATGCATCGGATTATAATGCCTGCCTGGTGAACGGCTCCGAAAAGCAGCAGGAAGCGCTCGGTGTCTGGGAACGAAAGGGCTATACCGTAGAATATCTCAAGAGCGGGGACCCGCTTGTTTATCATGACTATTCCGCCCTGGAACTGCTGGGTCATTTCTATTCCCAGCTGATCGTGGTGGACAGCAAAAATGCCATACAGGATGAAGCCAATCCGGATCTGGAGCGGCGCTACTATACCGGCAAGAACCCGGCCAACGGGACGCCGGCCATTCTCTGCAGCGGCTGCCAGTACAAGTACCAGCTGTATTTCAACGGCTCGTTCCCGTTTATTCACCAGAACAAGATCACGTTCAACTTCGGCAATTCCTACCCGAGCAACCCGGGCATTCCTACGGCCCAGGTCATCAATGAGGGCCAGGGTGCCATCAAGTCCTATGAACAGACGTTTGATACGGGCCTGACGGAAAGCAGCGCGCTGATCCAGACCAGCTGCCAGTACAAGCCGACCCTTGACAAACTTGACAGCAAGCGGTTCTCAGATCACTATGCCAGCTGCCTGTCAGCGCATGAATCTCCTTCCATGGTCGGGACTTCCTACCTGATGGGGATCATTTCGCTGATCATCGCCTATGCCTTCGGCATCCCGGCCGCGATTGACATGGCCCAGCACAAGGACAAGTTCCGTGACAAACTGGGCATTGCCTACATCAACCTGCTGGTGGCGCTGCCGTCCATGGCTTTTATCTTCTTCATGCGTTCCATCGGCACAAAGCTCGGGCTGCCGGATAAATTCCCGCAGCTGGGCTTCGGTGATATCCGTTCGTGGATCATGCCGACGGTGATCCTGGCCCTGCTGAGCACACCGAGCCTGATGATGTGGCTGCGGCGCTACATGATTGACCAGTCCAACGCGGACTATGTCAAGTTTGCCCGGGCCAAGGGTCTGTCGGAGAAGGAGATTTTCCGTCACCATATCCTGCGCAACGCGATCATCCCGATCGTCAACGGCATTCCGAGTTCCATCATTCTCTGCATCAGCGGCGCGCTGATCACCGAGTCGGCCTTTGCCGTACCGGGCATGGGAAAGATGCTGCCGAATGCCATCAACCAGCTTAACAACAACATGGTCATTACCCTGACATTCATCTTTACGGCACTGTCCATCCTGGCAGTGCTGATCGGCGACCTGCTGATGGTTGCCGTTGACCCGCGGATTTCTTTGACCGCTAAAGGAGGCGAGTAGTCATGAGCACATTACAGGACGACCGCTTCACGTTCCAGCGGGCCGAAGATACTGCTTCGGAGCACATTGCCGCGCCGCGGTATTCCTACTGGAAATCCGTGTTCCGCAAATTCTTCTCTTCCAAGCTGGCCATTGCCATGCTGATCCTGGCCGGCACGATTATCCTGCTTTCCATTTTCCAGCCGATGATCTCCGGGTATTCCCCGCGGATCACCCCGAATATCAACCGGCCGGAAATGAAATACATCCGCCCCAACAGCACTTACTGGTTCGGTACGGATGACAAGGGGAATTCCCTGTTTGACGCTGTGTGGGCAGGCACGCGCAGTTCCCTGATTGTGGCCTTTGCCGCGACTGCCATTTCAACGATTGTCGGCGTGGCCGTCGGCATGTGGTGGGGTTTCTCCAAAAAGGTCGATGTCATCATGATCGAAGTCTACAATGTCATCGCCAACATCCCGACGCTGCTGATTGCCATGATCCTGGTTTATGCCATCGGTTCCGGCATGGGCTCGCTGATCTTTGCCCTGTCGGTCACCAGCTGGATCGGCACGGCGTATTTCATCCGTGTCCAGGTCATGATCATCCGTGACCGTGAATACAACCTGGCCAGCCGGTGTCTGGGCACCCCGACCTGGAAGATCATCACGCACAATGTCCTGCCGTATCTGATTTCGGTCATCATGACGATCATCAGCCGTGACGTGCCGGGCTTCATCTCCTATGAAGTCTTCCTGTCCATGGTCGGCGTCGGCCTGAACCGTGATATCCCGTCGCTGGGCCAGATGATCCGTGACTACAGCCCGTACCTGATCAGCACCCCGTATCTGTTCTGGATTCCGGTTGCCGTATCGGCGGTAATTTCCGTTTCACTTTACATTGTCGGCCAGACCCTGGCAGATGCCAGTGATCCGCGCACGCACATGGTTTAAGGAGGTGCCTTATGTCAGAAAACAGGAATATCATTCTGTCAGTCAGGAACCTCGAAGTCAAATTCAAGGTGCGTGACCGGGTGCTGACCGCCATCCGCAATATCTCCATGGATTTTGAAGAGGGCAAGGTCGTGGCGATCGTCGGTGAATCCGGCTCCGGCAAGTCGGTCTTTACCAAGACCTTCACCGGCATGCTGGAAATCAACGGTGAAGTCTCCCAGGGGGAAATCTGGTTTGAAGGCCAGGATCTGGCCAAAATCAAGAATCCGGCCGAGTGGGAAAAGATCCGCGGCAAGAAGATCGCGACGGTCTTCCAGGACCCGATGACTTCCCTGAACCCGGTCAAGACCATCGGTGACCAGATTTCCGAAGTCATTATCAAGCACCAGGGAAAGTCAAAGAGCGAAGCGAAGCAGATGGCAATCGACCTGATGGCCAAAGTCGGCATTCATAATCCGGAACTGCGCTTCGATGAATATCCGTTCATGTATTCCGGCGGCATGCGCCAGCGTATCGTCATCGCGATTGCCCTGGCCTGCCGGCCGAAGATTCTGATCTGTGATGAACCGACAACAGCTCTGGATGTGACCATCCAGGCTCAGATCATCCGGCTGATCAAGTATCTGGCCCAGGAATACGGCTTTACAACGATTTACATTACCCATGATCTGGGCGTCGTGGCCAACGTGGCCGACACGGTCGCGGTCATGTATGCCGGTCAGATCATCGAGTACGGCAGCGTTGATGAGATCTTCTATGACAGCCGGCACCCGTATACATGGGGGCTGATGTCCTCCCTGCCGCAGCTGGGTGAGAAGGGCGAGGAACTCTTTGCCATCCGCGGTACGCCGCCGTCCCTGTTCGAGGAGATCAAAGGCGATGCCTTCGCGCCCCGCAACAACTACGCGATGAAGATCGATTACGAAGAAGAACCGCCGTTCTTCAAGGTGTCGGATACCCATTATGCCAAGACATGGCTGCTGGATCCGCGGGCCCCGCATGTGGAGCCGCCGGCCGCGGTGCAGGAACTGCATGCGCGTATGCTGGCCCTGACGGCGAAAGGAGGGACTTACGGTGAGCGTGAATGAGACCATGAACGAAAAAGAAGAACTGCTTTCCGTTGAGCACCTCGAAGTTACTTTCAACAACAGCCGCAAGCACCGCTTCCGGGCGGTCAAGGACGCCAACTTCAAGATTTACAAGGGTGAGACGTTTGCCCTGGTCGGTGAATCCGGTTCCGGCAAGACAACCATTGCCCGGGCCATTATCCGGCTGAATGATACCAGTGCCGGCGATATCATCTTCAAGGGCAAGAAGATCAACGGCAAACTGTCGGCCGAAGACAAGAAGTGGGTCCAGCGCAACATCCAGATGATCTTCCAGGATCCGGCTGCTTCCCTGAACGAAAGAGCGACGATTGACTACTGCGTTTCCGAAGGTCTGTACAACTTCAACCTGTTCAAGGATGAAGCGGACCGGGAGGCCAAGGTTGACCAGGCGCTGAATGAAGTCGGCCTTCTGCCGGAGCACAAGTCCAGATATCCGCATGAATTCTCAGGCGGCCAGCGCCAGCGGGTCGGCATTGCCCGGGCCATGATCATGGAGCCGGAGTTCATCATCGCCGATGAGCCGATTTCCGCCCTGGATGTTTCCATCCGGGCCCAGGTTCTGAACCTGATGAACAAGTTCAAGGAAGAGCGCGGGCTGACCTATATGTTCATCGCCCATGACCTCAGCGTGGTCCGCTACTTCGCAGACCGGATCGCCGTCATCCATAACGGCCGGATTGTCGAAGTGGCGCCTTCCGATGTCCTGTTCAAGTATCCGCTGCACCCCTACACGCACTCGCTGCTGCAGGCCGTGCCGATGCCGGACCCGCAGATCGAGAAAGCCAAGGAACTGGTCATCTACGATGAATCCAAACGGGATCTCTCCGGCCCCAAGCCGCTGCTGCAGGAAATCCGCCCGGGTCACTTTGTCTTCATGAATGACCGCGAGCGGGACGAATACGAAAAGGTCCTGGAGCATCTCGAACAGCAATAAAAAATACGGTTTCTGCCAATGGCAGCGACCGTTTTTTTAATACATGAGAACATAGATGACCGTCAGGACCAGGGCAATGGCCAGCATGATCAGGCCGGCCGGCAGGGCGGGGTTGGGCTGGGCGCTGCGCTCACTGCGGAGACGCTCCCGGTACGCCGTATAGGAACTGCCGCTGCTGCGCCAGGTAAAGAAACTGAAGATCCCGTCCTTCCAGAGGAAAATGATGAAGCCCCAGACCGCCAGCAGGCCGGAAAGGACCGACAGGGCGTCAACAAACCGCAGCAGGAACGGTGCCTGCAGGTTGCCGTACAGCCCGGCAAGGACAACAATACCGGCGCAATAGCGCAGGACCGTCCGCTTCTCAGTGTTCAATGCCATGACAGGACCTCCTCCCGGTCTAAGTATATCGGTGAATCTGCACTGAAGAATACCGTGTTTCCGATATATGCAGATATCATTTCCATACAATCACCTGTCATTATTCTACAGGATTTCAGATTGGATAAAAGATGAATAAGTAAATGCCGGATGCTGTAAGTATGCTATAATACTTTTGATTTCAGGAGGATTTTTAATCATGGGAGTTGTGGACAAACTCAGAAACTTCGTCGCACCTGTTGAAGATGATGAAGACGAAGAATACGAGGAAACAGAAGAAGTAGAATACAGACAGAGTGAGACAAAGCCTGTCAGCACGTACGAAACACCGAAGAATGCCAAAGTGCAGAAGCAGGTTTCCGCAGATACCAAGATGGTTCTGTTCGAACCGCGCAGCTTCGAGGAAGCAGAGGAAATCGCCCGTCACCTCAAGCAGAGAAGGGCGGCAGTTGTCAACCTGCACAAGCTGCAGCGTGACTACGCACAGCGCACCATCGATTTCCTGACCGGTGTTGTCTTTGCGCTTGACGGCACAATCCAGAAGATTGGTCATAATGTCATTCTGTGCACACCGCGGTCCATCGGTGTTGACGGCGTGATTTCGCTCGACAATTCCGATGACTGATCATGCAGAAACGGAGGCGGTGCTGATCCGTCTCCACGATCTGCAGGAACAAAGCATGCGCTGGCAGAAACAGACCGAATCGTTCTTTCTGAACGAAGAGGAACTGGCGGCGGCGCAGAAGGTATTTTTTCCGTCGGAAACCGTACGGTATGACGGCGGATATCCGGAAGCCCGGAAGAAAAAAGTCATCTTCAGCCTGGAAGGGGAAGATGACTTTTCTGATATCGTCTGCCTGATGGCGGAGATTGACAACCGCTTCCGGCCGATCGGCCACCGGGATGTGCTCGGGGCCCTGATGCACCTGCAGATCGACCGTCATTCCTTCGGGGATTTCTGGGTCGATGACAGCCATATCTACCTGTATACAAACGCAACCATGGGCCGCTTTCTCTGTCAGGAACTGACCCGGATCGGCTCTCATTCCGTGTCGTTTTCCGTGATTGCCGAGCACCCGGTACAGGTCTTCCGGACCCGGACGTTCGAGAAGGTGATCAGCAGTGTCAGGGCGGACGCGGTGGTGGCGGCGCTGGCGGAATGCAGCCGGGCTGATGCCAAGGATCTGATCCGCCGGGGACTGGTGCAGCTGAACCATGTCACGCTTGCCGATGCGGATGAAGTATGCAATAATAACTGTACGATTTCCATCCGCGGATCGGGTCGTTTTGTGCTGAAAGAAGTGCTGCGGAAAACGAAAAAAGACCGTCTGGTGGTGGAATTCGAGCAGTTTATCTGAAAAGGGGACAGACCATGACAGCACCAAGGCCCACATTCAGGGTCATGAAAAACGGATATGACCGGTTTGCGGTCGATGATGCTGTGGAGCGGTATGCCCGGCAGGTAGAGCAGCTGCAGCAGAAGATGGCCCTGTATGAGCAGGAACTCGTCAGCGCCGAACAGCGCTACCGGGATCTCCTGAGCCAGTATCAGAACCTGGAGAATTCCCTGGAAGCCAGGCGGCAGGCAGCGGACAACATCGCCCGGCTGTCACTGCGGGAAGCGAACGATATTATAGATACGGCACAGCACAATGCCGATGCGATTATAAGGGAGGCACTGAGCACCGCCCGGCTGATTCTGACGGATCTGTCGAAACTGTACGGCGATGCGGACAGTGTCAAGGCTACAACCCGGGCCAAACTGGAAGGGCTGCTTCGCGAACTGGATGAATTCCGGCTGCCGCGGATGCCTGACCTGAGATGGCTTCAGGAAGCAGAAAAGAAGATGCGTTGAACAGGACGCGCCGGTCAGACGGAAGTGTAGAGAGCCTGCGGATGGTGCAAGCAGGACGGAACTCTGAAACGGACATCACCTGGGAGCAGTCGTTGTCTCCGCGTTAAGGAGAAGTCGAGGGCATGAAGCAATTCATGAACTAAGGTGGTACCGCGCACGAAAGCGTCCTTAGAAGATAAGGACGCTTTTTATATCAGATAGTCAGGGAGGATAGAAGTATGGACTACAAGGATACACTGCACATGCCGAAGACCGGTTTTGAAATGCGGGGAAATCTCGCCAAGAAGGAACCGGGCATTCTGGCAGAATGGGAAGAGAAGGATCTCTACCATGAAATCGTAAAACGGCATCAGGGACAGACACCGTTCATCCTGCATGACGGTCCGCCGTATGCCAACAACAATCTGCATGCCGGCACAGCCATGAACCGGGTCATCAAGGATTTCATTGTCCGCAGCCATTTCATGAGCGGTTACAATGCGGAATTCTTCCCGGGCTGGGATACCCACGGCCTGCCGATTGAGAATGCGATTCAGAAGCTGGGGGTAGACCGCAAGACCTTGTCGCCGGCTGAATTCCGTTCAAAGTGCGAAGAATATGCCAAGCAGCAGATCAAGATCCAGATGGCAACCGAAAAGCGTCTGGGCCAGATCGGCGAATTCAATAATCCTTATATCACCCTTGACAAACATTTTGAAGCCAGACAGATCCGCTCCTTTGCCAAGATGGCTCTGGACGGCCTGATCTTCCAGGGCCTCAAGCCGATTTACTGGTCTCCGTACAGTGAAACAGCTGTCGCTGACTCGGAAATCATGTACTTTGACAAGAAGGACGCGACGATCTATGTGGCATTCGATGTTGTGGACGGCAACGGGATCCTGGATACCGATGACCGGATCGTCATCTGGACCACGACCCCGTGGACGATTCCGGCAAACCAGGCGATCGCGGTCAATGCGGATCTGCCGTATGTTGAAGTGCTGACGGAGCACGGCAAGCTCGTATTCGCCCGGGATCTTCTGCCGGTGCTGACGGAAAAGCTGCACCTGGAGAAGGCCGAGCGCCTGCGTTCCTTCAGCGGGCGTGAACTGGAACGGGTAAAGGTTGCCCATCCGCTGTACGGCCGTGAGGGACTTGTCATCCTGGCCGACTATGTCAGTGCCGAAGACGGTACCGGCTGTGTCCATATCGCCCCTGACCATGGTCTTGACGATTTCTATGTCAGCCAGCCGTACAACATCGGCCTGCTGCAGACGGTTGATGAGCGCGGCTGCATGACTGCCGTAGCCGGGCCGGAACTGGAAGGCCTGTTCGTTGAGGACTGCTCGAAGAAGGTCATCACGATGCTCAATGAGCGCGGTGCCCTGCTGGGCGTGGAAAATGTCGTGCACAGCTATCCGCATGACGAGCGTCTGAAGAAGCCGGTTTACTTCCGGGCAACCAAGCAGTGGTTCTGCTCCATTGAAAAGATCAAGGAAGAACTGCTGGATCAGATCCAGAACCACGTGACCTGGTACAACGAATGGGGCCAGATCCGCATGTACAACATGATCAAGGAGCGCGGTGACTGGTGCATTTCCAGACAGCGCCTGTGGGGTGTGCCGATCCCGATCATCTACAACGAAGACGGCAGCCCGATCATGGAAAAGGAAGTCTTTGACCACATCGCCGGCCTGTTTGACGAGTATGGTTCCAACGTCTGGTTTGACCGGGAACCGAAGGATCTCCTGCCGGAAGGCTATACTAACGAAAAGTCCCCGCACGGCCTGTTCGTGAAGGAAAAGGACATCATGGATGTCTGGTTCGATTCCGGTTCGTCACACAATGAACTGCGGGCCCGCGGCTATGACTATCCGTGTGACCTGTACTTCGAAGGTTCGGATCAGTACAGAGGCTGGTTCAACTCCTCGCTGATCGTCGGCACAGCCACCAACGGCGGGGCCCCGTACAAGGCCGTCCTGTCCCATGGTTATGTCTGCGATTCCAAGGGTGAAAAGATGTCCAAGTCCCTGGGCAATGGTGTTGATCCGATGGATATCATCAACGTCAACGGCGCGGATGTGTTCCGTCTGTGGGTTATGATTTCCGACTTCACTCAGGATGTCCGCCTGGGTGATGCCAACATCAAGCAGGTCTCCGAACAGTATCGCAAGGTCCGCAACACCTTCCGCTTCCTGCTCGGCAATATCAATCCGGAAGACTTCGATCCGCAGAAGGACATGGTTGCCTATGAGGATCTCGAGCCGGTTGACCGCGATATCATGAACATTCTCAATGAGACGGTCAGAACAGTCCGGGAAGCAGTTGACCGCTATGACTATGTCCTGGCCAACAAGATCCTGATGAATGTCATGACCAATGACCTGAGTTCCTACTATTGTGACTTCACGAAGGATATCCTGTACTGCAGCGCTGCCGATGACAAGCGCCGCCGCCAGGTGCAGACAGTTTACTGGCACGCCTGCGACGTGCTGGTCAGACTGTGGGCGCCGTTCCTGGCCTACACTGCCGAGGAAGTCTGGAAGCACTTCAGCAACACTGCCGAGGATTCCGTCCACTACATGAGCTTCCCGGAACCGGTTGTTTATGCCGACCAGGAAGAACTGGCTGAAACCTTCGCCGCTGCCAAGGCAGTCCGGGATGATGTCCTGAAAGCCCTGGAAGACGCAAGAAACGAGAAACTGATCGCGTCGGCCCAGGAAGCCATGGTAACCATTGCCTGCCCGGCTGCCGAAAAGGAACTGCTGGAAAAGGCCCTGAACGGTGAAGTGGCACAGTGGCTGATCGTTTCCAAGGTTGTCTTCAGGGAAGCAGCTGAAAGAAGCGTCACCGTTGACCGGGCGCCCGGCACCAAGTGTCCGCGGTGCTGGAACTACACCGAAGAAGCTGACGAAGACGGCCTCTGCCCGCGCTGCCGCATGGCCCTGGCGCTGTCCCGCCGCTGATGAATCAAGAACCGGAGCAATTGCTTCGGTTTTTTTCTTTCCCGGAATATAATGAATTTATCGCAGAAAGGGAGAATCTGAATATGAAAGAACTCGTCAAACAGCTCGCGGCTGAACAGAAAGAAACACTGCGGGAAACCAGACACTATCTGCATATGCATCCGGAACTGAGCTTTGAGGAGTATGAAACCTCTGCCTATATCAAGGCAAAGCTGGCGGAACTGGGCATTCCGCTGGCAGAAGGCATTACCGGCACTTCCGTTGTCGGCATTATCAAAGGGGAACAGGACGGTCCGGTGATTGCCTGCCGGGCAGACTTTGACGCATTGCCGGTCGATGAGGAAAATGATCTTCCGTACAAGAGTGTTGTCCCGAATGTCATGCATGCCTGCGGTCATGATACCCATGCGGCGACCCTGCTTTCCTTTGCGGAAGTTCTTGTAAAGCATCCTGAGCTGGTCCGGGGCACGGTCAAGCTTGTATTCCAGGCGGCTGAGGAAAAACTTCCGGGCGGCGCGGTCCAGCTCGTCAAGGACGGGGTCATGGACGATGTCGACTTCGGCTTCGGCTTCCACAGCGCTGCCGGGGTTGAACTGGGCAAGGTGGAGATCGCCGAGATCGACTCGGCTGCGGTCGGTACCTATGAAGTCAAAATCCACGGCAAGGGCGGTCATGGTTCCAATTCCAGCAATACCATCAACCCGATGCCGATTGCCTGCCTCGTCGGCACTGCCCTTAATCAGCTCCGGCCGGAAAAGATCAGCCCGCTGCACGGTACAACCGTCACGGTGGCGTATGTCCACGGCGGCACCATCCCGAACATCATCCCGGCAGAAGCCGTACTGGGCGGCAACATCCGCGTACTGCACAACGAAGATCTTGAAGTCATCATCAGCCAGATTGAAAAGATTGCCAGGGGTATCGTGGAAGCCTGGGGCGCCACCTGTGATGTCGATTTCATCAGGGGCTATCCGGCCAATGTCAATGATGCGAAGCTGATCGATCTGGCGAAGAAGACGGTCGGCGAACTGGGCTATGAAATCGTTGTCCCGCCGCAGAACCTCGGGGCGGAAGACTTCGCGTACTATGCCCTGGAAAAGCCGTGTGTCTATATCCATGTCGGCGGCGCCAACCCGGCTGACCCGCGGACGTACTCGCCGCACCACAGCAAGGGCTTCATGCTGGATGAAGACATGCTGGATATCGCGCTGGAGTGCGAACTGGCGTTCTATCTGAAGGCTACAGGACAGGCCTGAGAAAAATAAAAAAAGCGGGAATTGAAATCCCACTTTTTGTGTGCTTACAGTTCGATCTTCTTGAACTGTTCCCAGGGCAGCCACGGCTTGCCGAAGTGGCCGTAGTTGACTGTCTCGTGGTAGAACGGCTGGCGCATATGCAGTTCATCAATCATCTTGCCGACCCGGAAGTCGAAATTCTTGAGGATGATGGCGAGCAGTTCTTCTTCGCTGTATTCGGAAGTGCCGTAGGTCTCGATGTTGACGGACAGCGGATCTGCCTTGCCGATGGCATAGGAGAGCTGCAGCAGGCACTTGCGGCAGAGGCCGTTGGCAACCAGGTTGCGGCAGACATACCGGGCATAGTAAGCTGCGGAACGGTCGACCTTGGTCGGATCCTTGGACGAGAAGCAGCCGCCGCCGTGCGGAGCGTAACCGCCGTAGGTATCAACTGCGGTCTTGCGGCCGGTTGTGCCGCTGTCACCCCAGCTGCCGCCGACAACGAAGCTGCCGGACGGGTTGATCAGATACTTTGTGTTTTCATCCAGGTACTTCGGGTCAATCGTCGGCTTGATGACATTTTCGATGATCAGTTCCCGCAGCTGTTCCTGGGTGACATCAGCCTTGTGCTGGGTGGAAATGACGATGGTGTCAATGCGCTTCATGACACCGTCATCATATTCGCAGGTTACCTGGGTCTTGCCGTCCGGGCCGAGGAAGTCAACCGAGCGGCGGTAACGCTCGAGGTGCTTGGCCAGCATGTGGGCCGCGTCAATCGCGAACGGCATGAAGCTGATGGTTTCATCACAGGCATACCCGAACATGATGCCCTGGTCACCGGCCGCCACTTCGTCATGCGCAACGGCGCTGTTGATTTCGGCGGACTGCTTGTTGACCTTGACCAGCACGCTGTACTCTTCGGTATAGCCGATGTCCTTCATGACCTGCTTGGCAATGGCCTCATAGTCAATGACGGCAGTGGTTCCCGCTTCACCATAGACCAGGATCAGGTCATCCTTGATGGTGGCTTCAACTGCCATGTGGGCATACGGGTCCTGGCGGATGGCTTCGTCGAGAATGGAATCGGCGATCAGGTCGCAGACTTTGTCGGGATGTCCGCTGGTAACGGATTCAGATGTGAAATAGAATTTTGACATAAAATAAAAACTCCTTCCTGTCTGTCTTTTGAAACGAACCGTGAAAGAGCTCACATTACTCTTTCTTTATCGCTGTCAGCAGTACCACCTTGCCGTGTTTTTTGCACGGTAGGTTGGTATGAGGCCGGCGAGCTGACTCTCTTGCCTCATTCTTGATAAAAGACAATAAGTATTCTGCCACAATCAGAACAGAAATGGAAGAGATAATTAAAAAAATTATGATCGGAATCATGTATAATGATTCTGTATGAACAATATGGACGACCGCGTAAAACAGAATATATTCACATTGACGGTATCCGGACTGCTGATTGTTGTGGTCTGGTTTATTTTCAGTCAATGGGCCAGTGTGGCGGGCTTCTTCGGAAAGATCCTGAATGCCCTGACCCCGTTTGCCTTTGGCCTGGGCATTACGTTTGTGGTCATGCCGCTGCGCAATATCATTGAAAACAAGTGGCTGGCCAAACGGAAGTGGAAGTTCCAGACAAAGCGCCGGATTTCCGTACTGGCGTCAATGATTATCTTTATCCTGATCATTGCCAGTTTCTTCATGGTGCTGATTCCGCAGCTGTCAGACAGTATTTCGCAGCTGGTCGGAAACATGGAAAGTTACATGGCAACACTGCAGGACATTATTGCCAGACTGTCCGAGAATTCCCAGTGGGCCTCACTGGCCGACGCGGTATATGAAAACTTCCGCAGCACGATCATGTCCTTCATCACCGGGACTGCCGGGGTTGTCAGCCGGGTTGTGACCTATTCCGTTTCCCTGGTGCGGGGTGTCTTCAATTTCCTGATCGGCATGATTATCGCGGTCTACCTGCTGACGGATACGGAGAAGTTCCTTTCCCAGGCGGCGGCCGTCTGCTACAGTATGCTGCCGAAGCACTCGGCGGACCGGGTGATCGAGGTGGCAGGCCTTAGCGGCCAGATGCTGAACCGGTTCATCTTCGGGAAACTGCTCGATTCGCTGATCATCGGCATCTTCTGCTATATCATGACAGAACTGCTGAAAATCCCGTATGCGCCGCTGATTTCGTTTATTGTCGGCCTCACGAATATGATCCCGGTCTTCGGACCGTTTATCGGGGCGGTGCCGTCGATCTTCATCCTGCTGATCATCCAGCCCTCAAAGGCCCTGGAATTCGGCATCTTCATCATCGTGCTGCAGCAGATTGACGGCAATATCATCGGCCCGTACATTCTCGGGGACTCGATGGGCCTGCCGCCGATCTGGATCATGTTCGCCATCATCGTCGGCGGGGCGGTCAACGGGGTGCTCGGCATGTTCCTGGGTGTACCGGTTTTCTCGGTCATCTATGTGCTGTTTACCCGCTTTATCAAAAAGCAGCTGGCGGAAAAGAATATCAGAATCAACCCGTAGGACAAGCGGGATAAAAATCGGACCGGGAAGCAGGGCTTCCCGGTTTTTGTTTTCTGACAGAAAAAAAGCAGTCCGTCATCGGGACGGACCGCTTTTGCGTTGTACGTATATTACAGCTTGAACAGCATGTCGGCGTAGGTCGGATACGGATAGTTCGCTGCCGACGCAATTTCTTCATATGCGTCAATGACAGCCCTGATCTCTCCGGCCAGCGGCATGATCTCGTAATAAATCTTCTTGCCGCATTCGATATGGTCTTTGATCTTCATGACTTCGGTGAAATCATGGTCCAGCTTTTCGCTCAGGGCATACAGATCATCACACTGCTTCGAAACCAGTTTCAGATGATCCTTGACGTATGCCGGTGCTGCCTTGCCGGCGGCTTTTTCCGTTTCGGCCAGGAGGGTAAGCTCGTCACACATGGCCGGCAGGATATCCTTGCGGATCATGCCCAGCAGGGTGCGCACTTCAATCCCGATCGTGCTCGGATACTGCTCGGCAAACACTTCATATCTGGCCCGCAGTTCACGCTCATTGTAGATTCCGAGTTCCGTCAGCATCTTCACGATTTCCGGCTTGGCCAGCACTTCCACCGATTCGATGTAGGAACGGATGTTCGGCAGGCCGCGCTTCTCCGCTTCCTTGACCCAGTCTTCGGAATAGCCGTCACCGGTGAAGAGGATCCGCTTGTGCTTCCGGATGATATCCTTGCAGATTTCGAGCGCCTTGGCCCGGACATCCTGGAGATACTTGATGCCGTCCAGTTCAGCGGCGATTTCGTTCAGGGACCAGGCAAAGATCGAGTTGAGGATGCAGTTCGGCATGGCTGCGGACATTGAGGAACCGGTCATGCGGAACTCGAACTTGTTGCCGGTGAAGGCGACCGGGGACGTCCGGTTGCGGTCGGTGTTGTCATGCGGCACATAGGACAGGCCGTGGATCGGGTTGAAGTCAGCAGCCTCACCGGCCTTCTTTTTCTTAGTCTTCGTGCTGATCAAATCCATCAGGATATCTTCAATATAAGTACCCAGGAAGATGGAGATGATGGCCGGCGGCGCTTCGGAAGCACCCAGGCGGTGATCGTTGCCGACGCAGGAAGCACTCATCCGGAGCAGGTCCGGGAAGGTATCAACTGCCTTGACGAAAGCACAGATGAAGAGCAGGAAGCGGATGTTTTCCGCCGGCTTGTCACCCGGGGCAAACAGGTTCTGCCCGGTGCTTGTGGTCAGGGAGTAGTTGGTGTGCTTGCCGGAACCGTTGATGCCGGCAAACGGCTTTTCGTGCAGCAGGCAGACCAGGTCATACTTTTCGGCAGTCCGCTTCAGGATATCCATGACCACATGGTTCTGGTCAATTGCCACGGCGGTCGGGCCGTATACGCAGGCCAGTTCAAACTGGGCCGGGGCGGTTTCATTGTGCTCGGTCTTGGCATAGATGCCCAATTCCCAGAGCTGCTTGTTGATGTCCTTCATGAAGGACGCAACCCGGGTCGGGATGGAAGCCTGGTAATGATCTTCCAGCTCCTGTCCTTTCGGGGCGCGGGCGCCGAACAGGGTCCGGCCGGTGAAGCGCAGGTCATCCCGTAGATCGAAGTATTTGCGGTCAATCAGGAAGTATTCCTGTTCCAGTCCGCATACCGGATAGACGTATTTGACATCCTTGTCGCCCAGCAGGTTGACAATCCGTGTGGCAGCCTTGTCGAGGGCCCGGATGGATTTCAGGACCGGGGCCTTCTTGTCAATGGAATCACCGCTGTATGAAACGAATATGGTCGGAATGTGCAGGACATTGTCCACGATGAATACCGGGCAGGAAATATCCCAGTACGTGTAGCCTCGGGCTTCATAGGTGGAACGCAGTCCGCCGCTCGGGAAACTCGATGCGTCCGGTTCGCCCATGATCAGATTCTTTCCGGAGAAATGGGCAAACGGCTTGCCGTTCTTGTCCGGTTCCACAAACCCTTCGTGTTTTTCTGCGGTGGCGCCGTTCATCGGCTGGAACCAGTGTGTGTAATGTGTGCAGCCGCGTTCCATGGCCCAGCGCTTCATGGCATGGGCGATCGCGTCAGCTGTCGGCCGGTCCAGTGTCCCTTCATCCGCAACAGTCTTCTTCCACTGCTTATAGACAGGACTTGGCAGACGTTCCTGCATGGCCTCATCATCAAATACCATGCACCCGAATCTCTCAAATGGAGCTTCCATAGATCGATTTCCTCCTTACGCAATCAATTAAAAAACCATGCAAGCACGTCGTCAAGAAAAAGTTAGAAAAAAATGAGAAAAATTCGCAAAAAACCGGAAAATTTTGAAAAAAACTATGAAAAAAACGGAAAAAACAAAAAAATCCCCGGAAAAACCGGGAATTCTGCTGTGTTTTCAGAATCTGAAGCCATTGTAGCCTTCGAACGGATTGATGGCATATTCCGTGTCCAGTTCGACTTTTGTGACTTCCGGAATCTCATCCATCAGGATTGCCTCGATACCATCGGTCAGTGTGGTGTCAATGGCCATACAGCCGGCGCAGGCCCCCAGCATGCGGACCTTGACGACCCCGTTCTCAAAATCAACCAGCTGGACATCGCCGCCGTCCGCCTGGATGTACGGTCTGATCTTATTGATGGTCTTTTCAATCCGTTCCAGCAATTCCGGATCATATGTACTATATGTACTGACTGTTTCTGTTGTTTCTGTCATATTTGTTTCCTCCTAAAGCAGGTAGTGGATCATCAGCGCGACAATACAGCCGAGGGTAATGCCGCCGAAGACTTCGATCCACCGATGTCCGAGCACATCCTTCAGTTTTATATTGTATACCGGATTTTCAAATTCGGTGTTCAGATGCTCCTGAACATCCCTGGCCAGCTGTTTTGTCAGGCGGATATTCTGCCCGGCATAGTAGCGGACATTGGCGGCGTCATAAACAACGATGACAGCCAGGGCCAGGGTAACGGCAAACAGCGTGGAACTGAAGCGTTCCTGCAGGCCGACAGACAGGGACAGGGCTGTCACCAGGGCGCTGTGCGAGCTTGGAAAGCCGCCGCTGTCCTTGATCAGTGAGAGCTTCCACTTCCGGTGGAGCCCGAAATAGATAACCGGCTTAAGACACTGCGCCAGAAGCGCCGCAATGACTGCAGACCAGAAAGGGTACATCGAACGGATCATGTTTCACCTCGCGCGTAATAGTATAGCATACGGCGGGAAAGCTGTGGTAAAATAAAACGCGGATTCGGAAGTTATATGTCATATCAAATTGGTCAGATTGTCGAAGGCAAAGTGACCGGGATTCAGTCTTACGGAGCGTTTGTAAGCCTGGATGCGAAAACCAGCGGGTTGATCCACATTTCGGAAATCAGTGACGGCTTCGTGCGCGATGTCGGACTGTTTGTGCATGTCGGGGATACTGTCAGGGTCAAGGTCATCGATTATGATGAAAAAGAACATAAAGCAAAACTCTCGCTGAAAGCGTTGAACAGACACCGGCCCAAACAGCGGCGCCGCATGTCGATGCAGAGAGTTTCTTTGCCGTCCATGCGCATCGGATTTTCTTCCATTGCGGAACATCTGGACGGCTGGATCAGGGATGCTGAAAAGGAGGCAGGCAAAAATGATGAAATTTGACGCAGCTCACGGATTGCTGAAAGAGGAAATCGGCACCTATCAGGAACAGGTAAGCCGGATTCACCGCATGATTCATGAAAAGACAGGCCCCGGCGGGGACTTCCTCGGCTGGGTTGACTGGGCTGAAACGGTTGACCGCGAAGAAGTCAGCCGCATGAAGGCCCTGGCGGAACAGTGGAAGGGGAAGTTTGATGTCCTGGTGGTATGCGGCATCGGCGGTTCCTACCTGGGGGCCCGGGCCGCAATCGAGATGATCCGGGGACTTTATCCGGAAGATGGTCCGGAAGTAATTTTCGCGGGCAACACATTCTCAAGTACATATATGGCCCAGGTGCTGAAGCATCTGGAAGGAAAGAGCGTTCTGCTGAACGTCATCTCCAAGTCCGGCACGACCACCGAGACAGCCCTGGCTTTCCGCATGCTGCGGCAGTTCATGGAAGATACCTACGGGGCTGAGGAAGCCGGGAAGCGGATTTTCGCGACAACCGACAAGGCCCGGGGGACACTCAAGGCACTGGCGGACGAAGTCGGCTATGCGACCTTCGTCATCCCGGATGATATCGGCGGCCGTTATTCTGTCATTACTTCCGTCGGTCTGCTGCCGATGGCCCTGATGGGGATTGACCCGGATGAAGTGCTGCGGGGCTATACAGATGCCAGCCGCGACCTGAATACGGATGATCTGGCTGCCAATGACGCTTACCGTTACGCGGTCAGCCGGCGGATCCTGGAAAAGCAGGGCTATGACGCTGAAATGTTTGTCAGCTATGAACCGCAGCTGGGCATGCTGGCGGAATGGTGGAAACAGCTCCTGGGTGAATCCGAAGGCAAGGACGGCAAGGGTATCCTGCCGGATTCCGCTGTCTTCTCCACCGACCTGCACAGCCTTGGACAGTTTGTGCAGGAAGGCCGCAAGATGCTGTTTGAAACCATCCTGACAGTCGACAAAGTCCCGCAGGATGTCATCGTGCCGGAAGACGCGGAAAACCGGGACGGCATGAACTACCTGGCCGGCAAGCCGATGAGCTGGGTCAACCGGATGGCATTTGAAGGAACCCTGGAAGCACACGAAAAGACCGGCGGTGTGCCGAACCTGCTGATCAGCGTACCGGATCTTTCCGCTTACAGTTTCGGTTACCTGTCGCACTGGTTCTTCATTGCCACAGCCATGACCTGCTACATGCTGGACATCAACCCGTTCAACCAGCCGGGTGTGGAAGTGTACAAGAAAAACATGTTCCGGCTGCTGGGAAAACCGGAAAAATAATACGGAAAACCGCATGAAAATGCGGTTTTCTTTTTCTTCTGCAGGACTGTATGCCGGGATGTATGTGAAATATCTATCAACATCTTAACGGCGTCCGTGGTACTATATAAGACAAGAAAACCAGAATCAGGAGACAGACAAATATGGGAATGAGAGGCGTACATACATCAATCAATGATATTCGCAGGGCGGTCTTTGCCGAAGTGGCAAAACTGTCTTATAACTATCAGCCGGGTGATCTGTCCGAGATGGAAAACATCCCGTATCGGATTATTCCGGGTGAGGTGTCAACCTACCGTGAGAGCGTATTCCTGGAGCGTGCCATCGTCAAGG
>JAEEGL010542153.1_pt1 | contig 27833 bp, 26 predicted proteins | sample 9134231 | NCBI WGS metagenome assembly JAEEGL01 (sample SAMN16246548, study PRJNA631951) | gut metagenome | biome: gut microbiome; feature: rumen; material: fiber-attached | host: Bos | place: Iran: Karaj | collected 2018-10
ATCGCCGCTTCTTCGGAAACTCCTAAAAGTACCGCCAGTTCTTTGGTGTTCATGCGGCTGTTTTTTTCCATGATTCGAAGCAGTTCTTCTCTGAATTCCATTTTTTCCTCCTGATCCCATTAGGGTATGAAAAAATTAGTCTGTCCCGGGTCTGTTCATGCAGGATACATCCTCACCGTTTTTAATGAGTTTATCCCTGCCCGGTATTATCTCACCTATCCGGACAAATCCGTCCGGATAAGGATAAGTGCTTATTTGTACTTTAAGATCCGCAGATTCAAGCTCGTATATATTAAGCCCGAGAGCCTCGCAGATCTCAACCGCTTCCTGGTGAAGGGGAATATCACGGACATTCACGCAGAATCCGTGCTTTTTTTCTCCTATATCCCAGAGAAGTTTATGTATGCTCTCCGTTTTTACTGATGAAGCATATACGGAAAGAGTCTTTTCCGCCCATTTGGTAAGTCTGTTCCAGATATCCTCTCGGATTCCCTCGGGACAGCCACCTGCGCTTAAACAGCTTTCCGCCGCGCCGTACGATCCGGCAAATCCGGATACCGTAATATCAAAAGAGGCGCAAGCAGATGCTGCGCCATTTACATTATTCATTCCGTATACCCTCCGGCGCCCTCACTGATTGAATCAGCCAAAGGCAGATGCTATAATCGGAACTATCATTGCAATGGCCAAAATTATGACTATGGCCGCCGCGAGGATCTTTTTATTTTTACGACTGTGTAAATTCATCATATCGGATTACCCTTTATAAACGTATATCGGGGACTATTATAGTATGAAGTATCCTGTTTTTGCAAGTTTCATAATCTTCATCCTTATCGTCAGACACAACATCAGACGAAGCAGAAGGATCGAAGAAGGGAGCGAGAAAGCTTTTTGGGAAAGAGAGCGTAAAGCCAATGAAGTCCGCAGAAAGCCTCTCGACGATCTCGTATACGTAAAGCCCGATATGTCTTCTTTTCCAACAGATGTGATGGCGGACGACCCCGAGGTTACGGAATGCCGCGAGCTTATCGCTCTACTTGCAAATGAAAAGATCGTTAATCTGACCGGTTACACCAACACGGACCTTAAGCTCAAGTATGGCGTTGCCAACTTAAAGCTCCTTACCGAATACGATGACAGATATACCCTTCTGGTCCAGACCATCCAGAAATGGGCGGACAGATTATGGGAAAACGGATATACCAAAGAGGCAATCCCACTTTTGGAAGAACAGGTAAGAATCCGTGCCGATATCACTTCTGCATACAGAAAGCTTGCGGTTTATTACCGGGAAAACAATGAACCGGAAAAGATCGAAAATCTGAAAAAAACCGCTGAAACTCTCAATTCATCCAGTAAAAATGTCATCTTAAGATCTCTGGACGAGATCTGATCTAAATCTCACTCGGACCGTCGCCGATATCCACAACATAGAAATCTGCGGCGTATCCGATCTTATTCAGGTATTCTTCACCGACTTTCTCGATGAACTCCTCAACGGAGGATTCTTTTACTATGTTTACGGTACAGCCTCCGAAACCGGCACCGGTCATTCTTGCTCCGATCACTCCGGGGATTTTTCTGGCAGCATCCACAAGTGTATCAAGCTCTGCTCCGGTCACTTCATAATCATCCCTGAGGGATTCATGGGATGCATTCATAAGCTGGCCGAATACTTTAATGTCTCCGCGCTTAAGTGCCTCCACCGCCGAAACTGTTCTTCGGTTTTCGTAAACGGCATGTCTTGCTCTTCTGACCCTTACTTCATCTTTGATCAAAGATTCAAACTTGCCGAAGGTTGCCTCATCAAGATCGCCGAGGGTTTTAACATCAAGGAATTCCCTTATCTCGGAAAGAGCCTTCTCACACTCCGCACGTCTTTCGTTGTACTTGGAATCGCCAAGTCCTCTCTTTTTGTTTGAACAGACGATAACAAGTTTGGAATCGTGAAGGTCAACGGGAGCATATTCATACTTAAGAGTTGCGGTATCGAGGAATATGGCGTTATTCTTCTTGCCCATTGCAATGGCAAACTGATCCATGATTCCGCAGTTTACACCGTTATATTTGTTTTCCGAATACTGTCCGATGAGTGCGATATCCTGATTGGAGATACCCTCGAAGTCGTACATTTCACGGAGGAAATATCCGGTAAGGACTTCAACGGATGCAGATGAGGAAAGTCCGGATCCGTTGGGAATATTACCGTAGAGGACAAGATCAAAACCTTTAGAGACTTGATATCCTTTTTCTCCGAAAGCCCAGATCATTCCCTTAGGATATGCGGTCCAGTCCTTATCTCCAAGAGGTTTCAGCTCATCCAGAGAAGAGGTGATTATCCCCTTGTCTTCAAAATTCATGGAATAAAAACGAAGCTGTCTGTCATCTCTCATACGGACAGCTCCGTATGTTCCTATCGTAAGAGCACAGGGAAATACATGTCCGCCGTTATAATCGGTGTGTTCACCTATAAGATTTACTCTTCCGGGAGCAAAGAACACCCTTACTCCGTCTTTGGATCCGTACTTTTCGGCAAAAACTTCAAGTATTTTGTTTTTTACATCCTGTGCGTTTTCCATACTTATACCCCGTATATTACTGAATAACTACTGCGGTTCCGCTTGCGGTCACCATGAGCATTCCGTTATCGGTTCCGAGTACCTCGTAATCGATATCAACACCCACTACGGCATTAGCCCCCATCTGAGCAGCTCTTTGCTGCATCTCGGCAACGGCCTGCTGCCTTGCCTGTATAAGTTCATCTTCATAGGTTGCGGAGCGTCCGCCGAAGAAATTGGAGAGTCCGGCAACCATATCCTTGATCACATTTACACCGGCGATTACTTCGCCGAATACGATGCCTTTATATTCAACGATCTTGCATCCTTCTACGCTTGGAGTTGTAGTTACTATCATAACGATCCTCCTTTCAATCGGTCAGGCAAGTGCCTGCTTGAGATCTTCGATAATATCGTCAGCGTTTTCAAGACCTACGCTGAGTCTGATAAGATCGGGACCTACGCCTGCTGCAATAAGCTCTTCATCGGTAAGCTGTCTGTGAGTTGAAGAAGCGGGATGAAGCACGCAGGTGTGAGCATCTGCGACATGAGTTGCTATCATAGCGACTTTGAGCTTTCTCATGAAGTCCTCAGCCGCTTTTCTGCCACCCTTTACGCCGAATGAGATAACGCCGCAGGTTCCGTTAGGCATATATTTCTGAGCAAGATCATAATACTTATCACCTTTAAGTCCGGGATAAGTGATCCAAGCAACTTTATCGTTGCCCTGAAGGAACTCGGCAACTTTCTGAGCATTCTCACAATGTCTGGGCATTCTGACGGCAAGAGACTCAAGTCCCAGATTGAGATAAAAAGCATTCTGAGGAGCCTGGATAGATCCGAGATCTCTCATAAGCTGAGCGGTACACTTGGTAATAAATGCACCTTCTTTACCGAACTTCTCGGCATAAGTGATTCCATGGTAGCTCTCGTCGGGGGTGCAGAGTCCGGGGAACTTGTCGGCATGTGCCATCCAGTCAAACTTTCCGGAGTCTACGATACATCCTCCTACAGCCACGTCATGTCCGTCCATGTATTTGGTGGTGGAATGGGTTACGATATCAGCTCCCCACTCGAAAGGTCTGCAGTTTATGGGAGTAGCAAAGGTGTTGTCCACGATAAGGGGAACACCGTGCTTATGTGCGATCTTGGAGAATTTCTCAAAATCAAATACGGTAAGAGCGGGATTTGCGATGGTTTCACCGAAAACCAGCTTGGTGTTGGGCTTAAATGCAGCCTCCAGTTCTTCCTCGGTACAATCGGGAGAAATGAAGGTAAAATCGATTCCCATCTTTCTCATGGTTACATTAAAGAGATTGAAGGTACCGCCGTATATTGAAGAGGAGGAAATGACATGATCTCCGCAGGTTGCCAGATTGAAAACCGCAAACATATTGGCTGCCTGTCCCGAGCTTGTAAGCATTGCAGCGGTTCCGCCTTCAAGTGCCGCAATCTTGCCGGCAACATAGTCATTGGTAGGGTTCTGAAGTCTGGTATAGAAATATCCGCTGGCCTCCAGATCGAAGAGCTTACCCATATCTTCACTGGTGTCATACTTAAAAGTAGTGCTCTGAACAATGGGTATCATACGTGATTCGCCGTTTTTAGGTTCGTATCCTGCCTGAATACATTTAGTTTCCTGTCTCATCTTTCCTCCTTGTAGAACCTGAATAAAATCTTTTCTTATTTTAGACCACGGGGTACACCGTCGCAAGGAAATATTTGACGAACGGCGCTCCCGACTGTAATATGTTACATTAGCGTACTAAAGTGCGCAACTGTATGAGGAGTGCCTGTTAAGGCAGAAAGGATATTATGAAAAAGAACCTTTTCAAAAAGGCAGTTGCCCTTGCATCTGCCGCACTTATGACCTTGTCTCTTGCAGGATGCGGAAACACCGCTTCTTCAACAAACGAAACAAACGAGATCAAGGTTGCTGTTATCAAACAGCTCGATCACGCATCTCTCGATGAGATTGCAAATGCAATTACCGCTGAGCTTGATGTTCTTGCGGAGTCAAACGGAGTTACCATTACTTATACCGTATATTCCGGACAGAACGATCAGAGTACTCTCAAGCAGATCTCCGATCAGGCAGTTGCAGACGGATGTGATGTCATCATCCCCATCGCTACCATGGCAGCACAGGTAGCCGCAACCAGCACATCTGCTTCCAAGACCCCAGTTGTATATGCTGCGATCTCCGATCCCGAGGGAGCAGGACTTGCAGGAATCGAAAATGTGACCGGAACCAGTGACATGCTCGATACCGCTACCATCATCGACATGATCTTCGCTGCAGATAATGATGCTTCCAAGATCGGACTTCTTTATTCTCTTTCGGAAGCAAACTCCGCTCTTCCCATCGAAGAGGCTAAAGCTCTTATCGAGGAAAAGGGAGCTTCTTATGTAGAGTACACCGCTTCCACCAATGATGAAGTAGTCGCTGCGGTTTCTTCTCTTATCGCAGAGGGTGTAGATGCCATCTTCACTCCTACCGACAATGTAATCATGGCAGCAGAGCTTGCTATCTATGAAGATCTCGCAAATGCAGGAATCCCTCACTACACCGGAGCAGACTCTTTCGTAAGAAACGGCGGATTCACCACCTGCGGAGTTAACTACACCGCTCTCGGAACCAAGACCGCTGATCTTGCATATCAGGCTGTTACTCAGGGAATGAGCGACATGAATGATTATTACACCATGGAAGGCGGAATCGTAACCGTTAACACCGAGACCGCCGAAGCTCTCGGAATCGATTATTCAGTATTTTCATCTTTCGGAGAAATCGTAGAAGTTACCACTTCCGAAGACTGATATGGTATATAATAGTATCCGGCTTTCCGATTAAGGAAAGCCGGATATTTTTATTTCAGGAGGTTTGGTTTTGGCCTATATCATCAAAACAGCGCTGGAACTCGGATTGCTGTATGCGCCCATACCGCTTGCCTTATTCCTTAGTTTCAGGATACTTAACATAGCAGATATGACCACCGACGGATGCTTTGTTTTAGGCGCAGCCGTTTCCGTTACATGGGCAGCGGCCGGTCATCCTTTTCTGGGAATCCCTATGGCCATGGCAGCAGGCGTCTTAGCCGGTTTTGTGACGGCAATGCTCCAGACCAGATTCGGCGTCCCTTCCATACTGGCGGGTATCATAACTAATTTCGGACTCTATACGGTAAATCTCATGGTCATGGGTTGGAGTTCCAATGTTAATCTTCTCAAGACGGATACCATGTTCACCATATTCGCAAAGGGTGCTTCTTTTGCCGGGACATACTCAGATATGTTGCTTATAGCCTGCATAACCGCACTTGCTGCTGCCTGCCTTGTATGGTTCCTATCAACCAGACTCGGCCTTTCCATCCGTGCCACCGGAGATAACCCGGATATGGTCAGGGCTTCATCCGTAAATCCCAGATTTACCACAACGGTAGGTCTGTGCGTTGCCAACTCCCTTACTGCTCTTTCGGGCGCCATGGTAGGTCAGTACCAGAACACCGTTGATATAAACAGCGGTACGGGAATCGTTGTAATCGCTCTTGCATGCCTTATCATCGGAGAGACCATCCTCGGTAAGAAGAGTGTGTTCAGAGGAGTTGTAGCTGCCATTCTGGGATCCATAGTTTACAGAATAATCTATGCCATAGTCCTTAAAACGAGAATCGTTCCGATCCAGGGACTGAAGCTGATGACCGCCTTGGTAGTAGCCATTGCGATTGCTTTTCCCTCCATAAGGGAATATATGCATTTTGCGCGCAAAAAACATATCGCATCCAAAGGCCTTGCGGGAATGGAGGATAAAGACAATGCTTGAGATCAGAAACATCAGCAAAACCTTCGCACCCGGTACCGTAAATGAAAAAAAGGCCTTAAGCGGTCTGTCACTTAATGTGGAGGACGGCGATTTCATCACCATCATCGGTTCAAACGGTGCCGGAAAATCCACTTTATTCAACGCTATTGCGGGTTCTTTTTTCGTAGATGAAGGTTATATATTCCTCGGCGGTCAGGACATAACCTACCTGGAGGAACACAAAAGAAGCCGTGTCATCGGACGAATGTTTCAGGATCCTCTCAAAGGAACCGCGCCTTCCATGACTATCGAGGAAAATCTTGCGCTCGCTTATCTCAGATCATCCGAGGGCACTTCCCCCTTCAGCAGGATATCCGCAAGAGACAAGGACAATTTCAGAGAACAGTTATCTAAACTGGGAATGGGACTTGAAGACAGGATGAAAGATCCCGTGGGACTGTTATCCGGAGGCCAGAGACAGGCACTTACACTTCTCATGGCCACAATAGTCACTCCCAAGGTACTACTTCTGGATGAGCACACGGCAGCTCTCGACCCGGGGACCGCAGAAAAAGTCATTGAACTAACCAAAAGCATCGTTGAAGGCGGTCACATTACATGCCTCATGATCACCCACAATATGAAACAGGCATTGAATATCGGTAACAGGACACTTCTGATGAATGACGGTCATATAGTTCTTGATGTAAGCGGTGAGGAAAGATCCGAATTAACTCCCGGAGATCTTATAGAAAAATTCCGCAATAAAGTCGGGGAAGATTTGGATAATGACCGGATCCTGCTCTCAACCTGATACGGATATGCAAACAAAAAGAGGACCCTTGTAAGGGTCCCCTTTTAATGTTCCGATCATTAATATACCGTAAATGTTTTATATCGATCCCATACAAGGCAGATCCAGGTCTTTCCCTTGTTGAGGATTACTTCGTCGCCGGTCTCGGCATCGTAGTATCTGGTCTGTGCATAAACAGAAGAGTCATAGTTCAGATTTTCATCAAAGGGAAGATCTCTTTTCCATACGAGAGGTATGCACTTTCCGTTGGTAAACAGAACTCCTTCTCCGACTCCGGCTACGTTGAAATTCATATAGCCAAGGTCATCATTTTCAAACCTGTCTCCGGATACGAACTTAATGATGACGTTTGTGACTGCAACCTGCTCTCCGTTATATTCATCGATATGGGGAGCTCCGTTCTGATATCTGTAATAAAGCTTGTCCTCTTCGTTATATTCGAAATAAGGATTAAGCTCGCTGTATCCGTTAGGAGCGGACTGGTTTGAATTACCGCCGGGATAGATTATATGAGAATCCGAATAGTCTTCGTACTCAGCCAGATGTGAGTCTGTTGCGAAAACAAGAGGGAAGGTGTAATCGGGAGTAGGATACTTGGTGTCATATCCGAGTCTTGCTACAGCCGAATTATAACCATCTATCGTCATAAGTCCGGTATATTCAAGTGAATACCCCAGTTCCTGACGATTCTTATCTCTCGAGAATGCCTCGTCTGCAGTAACATTTACACCCGAAACGGAAGCACTGACATTATCTACCAGGTCACTGTTCAAAAGAGGTCCGACATAAGCTGCCGCAAGTCCCCAGTTACAATAGATTGCATCATAGCTGAGAGCTTCAAGCAGGAAATAATGTCTGCTGCTTCTGATCGGCTCTATATATTCGAGATCCTCGTAATTCTGGAAAATACCCATGAGTCTGGTACAGCTGCATTTCTCCATGGGAGCTTCGTATACGATTTCCGCATAGGATATTCCGTACTGGGGAAGAGCATTGCGGTTATTGGGTATCATTACCGCCATGGGTCTTCTGTAGGCAACCTCTGTATCTACCCATTCACCGGTCAGATAGCTCTCTACCTTGCCGTCTTTTTCATATCTCTCGCCTATCGCCATAAGTCCGGGATCATACTGATTAGCAGAACTCGGACTGGGGGAAGGATCCGTTGACGGATCGGTAGTCACAACGGGATCCTCGTGAGGCTGATAATCCGAAGGGCTGCAGCCTGTTATCAAAACAGTGAGTGCTGCTGCCATGCATATGCTTTTTTTAGCTATTTTCTTGAGATGCATAATCTTATATATATCAAAAAAATAATTTTTTACATGTTAAAATGCGGGTAGCCGGACTCGAACCGGCACGGAGTCGCCCCCGAGGGATTTTAAGTCCCTTGCGTCTACCTATTTCGCCATACCCGCATGCTCAATCTGCAAGTGAGAATTTTATCATACAGATTTATAAAAAGCAAGAATAGTGGCTGATTCGGGTGGTACGGTAATATCCAATATTCCGCATTTTAAGCTGTACTGCTCTCCGCCCATATTATAACCGTTTTTGTCCGTAGAAAAAACAGTCTTCATAATTCCGGATCTGGTGGTTCCGATCTCCCAAACAGTCAGTTCCTTATGAACCGGAGTATCGTTATTGTTGATGATCACCAGAATCTGCTCATTTCTGTCAAATCTTCCGTAAGCGATAAAATTATAATCGCTGTCCACCATCTTAATGGAACCGGTCTTGAAAACGGGATGTCTGTGTCTTAAAGATATCAGATCCCTGTGAAAAGAGATCATTTCCTTATCTTCGCGGCCCCAGGGATAAGTACGTCTGTTGTCGGGATCGGTAAAACCGCATACCCCCGCTTCATCTCCGTAATAAATCGTGGGAGCTCCCATCCAAGTCATCTGTATTACAACGGCTTCCCTGAATACCGCTTTATCGATATTCTTTTCCGCCGCTTCGGGGCCCAGTGTCCCGGTTCTTCCCACCATATGATTGGTTCTGGTAAGGAATCTGGAATGGTCATGGTTGGAAAGTTCGTTCATGGCCGACTGCATGCTGGGGGTCGAGAATGTGGCACCGTGGTGAGTCATTGCTCCCCAAAATCCGTCAGCATTTCCTAGGAGGTCTTCCCTGAAATCATCGGAGTGCTTTTCCATTCCGGTGAGGAACCAGGTTACGGGCTCCATAAACGCATCATAATTCATGACCGAATCCCATTCATCACCCTGAAGCCATGCTTTTTTGTCACCGTAATGCTCCGCAAGGATAAGTGCATTCGGATTGGCTTCCTTAACAGCCTTACGGAATCTTTTCCAAAATTTGTGATTATATTCCTGAGAATGACCCAGATCTGCCGCTACGTCAAGTCTCCATCCGTCCGCACAGAACGGTTCGGAAACCCACTTAGCCGCGATCTTCAAAACATATTCCACAAGTTCCTCGGAACCTTCGTAATTGAGCTTGGGAAGGGTATCATAGCCCCACCATCCGTCATATGAACCGTTGTAAGGCCATCCGTTTTCATTGTTAAAAGAAAAATAGCTGTGGTACGGACTTGAAGGACTTACATATGCCCCCTTATCATATCCATACTCGTTCTCGTATATCCTTTCCCTGTCCATCCATTTATTGAACGATCCGCAATGGTTGAACACACCGTCCAGGATAACCTTCATCCCTCTTTTATGTGCTTCTTTGACCACTTCGATAAAGAGTTCATCGCTGGCGGTCAGATTGGCCATGCCGGCAACTCTCCTGATATATCTGGTAGCCAGTCTGTTTTCGGTTGCTCCTTCGGGGAGTACATCTCCCTCATCATCCACGATCTTGCCGAAATGAGGATCTATATGATCGTAGTCCTGAATATCATATTTATGATTTGAAGGGGATACAAAAAGAGGATTGAAATATATTACCTCAATTCCGAGACTCTTGAGGTAATCCAGCTTATCCAGAACGCCCTGTAAGTCTCCTCCGTAGAAGTTCCTTACATCAAGCTGTGAAGGAGGAGCATACCAGTCCTCGACCTTATGTACGGGCTGTCCGATATAGAGATATTCATTATCAAGAACATCATTGGTCTTGTCGCCGTTACAGAAACGATCGACATAAATCTGATACATTACCGCACCCTTACTCCAATCGGGAGTAGAGAATCCGGGGAATACAACAAAATCATAATACTCATTGGGGTCGGTAACCGCACCTCTTGAGTCAAAATATACCTTCAAAGCACCGGAGATTATCTCGAAATGATAAGCAAGCTTTTTATCGGAGATCTCCATCCGGGTCTCGTAATAATCAAAATGTCTTTCCGTCTCGGTTTTGGTCATGACGAGTCTTTTTCCGCCACTGACGAGCAGAACTACATCCACATTATTCTTGGCCGTTCTGAACCTGACGGTAATCTCTTCACCGGGCTCGGGCTCTTCGGGATTCAGATAATTGGATGTGGTATCGGAATAGAGAGCCCTTACGTTGAATACGGCTCTCATTGAAAGAATATAGTCCTGATTGTTCAGAACTCTCTTCCGATGTATCAAATCTGCAGACATGAATTCCTCCGCTACGTCAATAAACCACAAAATATTGTAGCTCATTTCCCTTGCCTATACAAGTTTAACCAAAAAGAAAAAAGACAGCCGGGGAAGCTGTCTTTTCTCCAGAGAATCTATCTCTTTGGGGTATTTCCAAAACAAAATGTATTGGGGGTACGTGTATATAGTAGCACCCGTCCGTATTTTGCAAAATGGCATAGATTCACAAACTTCACGAAGCCTTTGCCATCTTTTTGTGCAAATCTTACAATCAATTTGTCACGAAAAGTGCCTCGAACTCTTCTCTGCCAATTTTCTCTTTTTCAAGAAGGAGCTGTGCACACTTATGAAGTACGTCTTCGTGCTCAAGGATCAGATCCTTGGCCTTCTTGTAACAGTCATCGATAATGCTTCTCACTTCCTTATCGATCTGGCTTGCTATGTCTTCACTGTGGGACTTGGCATGAGCAAGATCGCGGCCGATAAAGACTTCATCATCTTCATCATCGTAGCATACAACACCGATATTATCGCTCATACCGTATCTGGTAACCATGCTCTTGGCTTCTTTGGTGGCTTTCTTGATATCGGATGAAGCACCGGTGGTGATATCTCCGAAGATAATCTCTTCAGCAATCCTTCCGCCGAGAGTGACCATGATATCCTGAAGCATCTTTCCCTTTGAAAGGAACATTTCATCTCTGTCGGGAAGGGGCATTGTATAACCGGCAGCACCTACTCCCGTAGGAATGATGGAAACAGAATAAACAGGTCCCACATCGGGAAGTACGTGGAACAGGATCGCATGTCCTGCCTCGTGGTAGGCTGTAATCTTCTTTTCTTTTTCGGAAATGATACGGCTCTTTTTCTCGGTACCCATTCCGACTTTTACAAAGGCTGTCTTAATCTGGTCGGCAGTAATGAAGGGGCTTCCGCTTCTTGCTGCTCCGATGGCAGCTTCGTTCATAAGGTTCTCAAGATCCGCTCCGGTGAATCCTGCGGTAGTACGTGCAATATTCTCAAGATTAACATCCTCAGCAAGCTTTTTATTTCTTGCGTGGACTTTGAGGATCTCTTCCCTTCCGGCAACATCCGGTCTCTGAACCGTTACTTTACGGTCAAATCTTCCGGGTCTTAAGATGGCGGGATCGAGGATATCTACTCTGTTGGTTGCAGCCATAACGATGATTCCGGAATTCTCTTTGAATCCGTCCATCTCAACCAGAAGCTGGTTTAAAGTCTGCTCTCTTTCGTCATGTCCGCCTCCGAGACCCGTACCACGCCTTCTGGCAACGGCATCGATCTCATCAATGAATATGATACAGGGCATGCGCTTCTTGGCTTCTTCAAACAGATCTCTTACTCTGGAAGCTCCGACACCTACGAACATTTCTACGAAATCGGAACCGGAGATCGATAAGAAAGGAACTTTTGCTTCGCCGGCAACCGCCTTGGCAAGTAATGTTTTACCGGTTCCGGGAGCACCTTCGAGAAGAACTCCTTTGGGGATTCTTGCTCCGAGGCTTGAATATTTACCGGGATCTTTAAGGAAATCAACGATCTCCGCAAGTTCTTCTTTTTCTTCTTTAAGACCTGCTACATCCGCAAAGGTGATCTTTCCGTCACCGTTGATGATGTTGATCCTTATCTTGCCGAAATTCAGCATCCGGCTTCCCTGACTCTGTCCCTGGGCGGATCCGAAAAGCGCCGACATCAGGAATACTGCAACAAATGCAAGCAATATTATGGGAATCAGGATGTTTACTATCCAGTTGGAAACCGCCTTGTCTTTGATAACGGGATCGATGCCCCCTTCTCTTAAAGCAGCGTCGGCTTCATTTACATCCGTAACATATATTCTCTGTACGGCTCCGTTCTTTAACTTGACTGCAACATAACCGGTCTGTCCCGACGAGTCGGGAGTTATCTCGCAGGCCACAATCTTACCCTCTGCCAGGTCACTCTGAAGCTGTCCGTATGAATATGATGTGGAATTTCCCTTAAGGGTCTGTAATATCCACACCAGTATCAGTATAAAAAAGATCAGCCACAGATACGATCTAAACGGGTTTCTAGCACTTTTTTCCAAAATAATTCCTCCAAACGGATCAATCGAACTTCACAACACCAATATAAGGCAAGTTTCTGTATTTCTGATCGTAATCGAGACCGTAACCTACCACGAACTCATCGGGAATCTGGAATCCCGTATAAGCCACATCAACTTCGGTAACTCGTCTCGAAGGTTTATCGAGAAGAGTACAGAGCTTAAGAGATCTGGGACCTCTTTCTGAAAGCATCTTAAGGAGATAACTGAGAGTTCTTCCGCTGTCTACAATATCTTCAACTACAATGACATCCTTATCCTTAAGAGGCTCGTCCAGATCCTTTACTATCTTGATAAGTCCGCTGGATTCCGTTCCGGAACCGTAGCTGGATGCACTCATGAAATCAAGGGATGTATCAAGCTTGATACGCTTTGCCAGCTCACACATAAAGAAAGCGCCGCCTTTAAGGACACATACCAAATGAACCTGCTTTCCGGCATAATCCTTGGTTATCTGATCTCCGATCTCCTGAATTCTCTTATCTACTTCTTCTTCGCTAAGCATTACTTCAACATGTTCAGCCATATAACGCCTCCACCTCGACTTTTAATATATTAACGGTATCATCGGTCAACTTGGCACTGTCGCCCATCCTGTATCCAACGACCCATATAACTTCACTTCCCACGGCCATAACCCTGATTCTGTCCTTATCGGGATAAGGCAGCTTAAGATCGGTCAGATAATCGCTCACGGACTTTTTACAGGGCTTTCCTTCCCTGTCTCTGATAACCAGATAGTCGCCTTGTTTTCTGGCTCTTATCTCATAAACCGGGGAGCTTTCGATACCGAATTTAGATGATATGAGGGATATTTTATCACAATCAAAATATTTAGTGTACCTGTTAAGGGGATTTGAAGGATCCGTCACGGCTTCCCTCTCTTCGGAGCTAAGATCCGATGCCTTTATCAGGGAAAAAGCGGCAATAGGCTCTTTTTCGCCATTTCCCGCATTGATACGACTTAACGAGATACTGTCATGTGAGAAATCCGCAATGATTCCGTAAGGAAGATCCAGGTGCTTTCCGCCTTCGGCCTTTGCCATATCCAAAACCGCTGTCGCATGAACCTCACCGATATCCTTTTTACCCGGCGTCATGGAAGTCAGAACCTTCAGTATGAGCATGGATGATATAACTTCGGGAAGGTCATTTAAAGCTTTTTTATCCAGTAAAATATGATCTTCATCCGAACTTAAGACCACTGTTTTAAAAGCTTCGTCCACAACTCCGTCCAGATAATTCGTGATATCCCGCAGCTTCCTTGCTGCAGCCGCAATATGTCCCGGTGCCTGAGAACAGATCTCCCCTGCTTCCGGCAATATCTTGTTCCTGATGCGGTTTCTGGAATACGACGTATCGGAATTTGTACTGTCTGTCCTGAAATCCTGACCGATGCTTTCAAGGTATTCTTCTATATCGGTCCTCGTCACATTCAAAAGGGGTCTGACAATCCGGTCTCTTTTATCTGCAATTCCGGAAAGCCCTCTTATACCGCTTCCGCGGAAAAGATTGAATAAGAAGGTTTCGGCGCTGTCTTCTATATGATGGGCTACTGCAATACGTACGCTTCCCTCAGGAAGGCCTTCTTCCCTCTCCCACAACTCTGCTTCTTTCTCAAAGCTTTCATATCTGATTTTTCTGCCCGCCTCTTCTTCCGAAAGGCCGGTTTCCGAAGCCAGAGCGGGAACATTTTCTTTTATATCTTTAAACGGAATTCCTTCTTTTTCACAGATCTTTTTGACAAATAATGAATCCTCATCCGCATCTTTTCCGCGGATCATGTGATTTATATGTATAACCCGTATATGACCGCCGGGCAGTATTTTTTTCATCAAAAATAAAAGGCAGATAGAATCTGCCCCGCCGGATACTCCTATGACAAGGCGGACTGATCCGCCTGTCATCAATTCATCCATATATTTTTTACAGACGATCTCAGCTTTGGTCAACACTAATTATCCTCAAGTCGGAATACTATTTCACCTTCATTGACAAGTCCGAGCTTCTCGTGAGCCTGTTCCTCCGCATAAGCTTTAGTCTGAACGTACTTCTCAAGTTCGTTCAGTTCCTCCGCTCTTTCCAGCTCGGTTGCGATCTGCTCATCAAGTGCCTGATCCTGTTCCTCATATACTCTGAGTCTGGATTTGACATCCTTGATCTGGATCATGACAACAACAGTGATCATCAGGATGATGATCGCTGCGGTAATATATCCGTAAGCACCGGATCTTCTGCGGCGCTTCTCCATTGCGGTCTGTTTTTTCTTCCTAGCTCTGTTTAAGGCAGTTGCCATTATATCTCCTCATACATCGCGTCGGCCTCTTCCTTCCTGACCGTTTCGCGAACGTCTGTAACTTTTACCTTAAGTTCACGGTTACCGAAAGAAACACATATAACGTCTCCGACTTTAACATCGGCAGACGCCTTGGCAGGCCTGTCATTGATCGTAACCCTTCCGGCATCACAGGCGGAATTGGCTACGGTTCTTCTTTTGATAAGCCTGGATACCTTCAGATATTTATCGAGTCTCATGTCATTCCTCTGATACAAAAGTGCACCCGCCTGACAAGTCAAACGGGTGCGCTGTTATACATCTAAAACAATTAGTTAAGAGCGTCCTTAAGAGCCTTGCCAGCTTTGAACTTAGGAGCCTTTGAAGCTTTGATCTTCATAGCCTTGCCGGTCTGAGGATTTCTTCCCTCTCTAGCTGCTCTCTTAACAACTTCGAAAGTTCCGAATCCGACAAGCTGAACCTTGTCGCCCTTCTTGAGTGCCTTGGTAATTACGTCGGTGAATGCCTTAACAGCCTTTTCAGCGTCCTTCTTGGTAAGATCAGCGGAATCTGCAACAGCTGCAACCAATTCGGTCTTGTTCATGATGTAACTCCTCCTGTTATTTTTGAAAGTTGAACGATTTTTAACTAAAAAACCGCTAAATAAATTATATAAACAGAAAATACCTGTTTGTCAAGAAAAACAGGGGCTTTTAAGTTGTCCGTTCAAGATCTGTAAAGGAAAACGTCATGTCCGTCAGACCGCTGTCGACGGTAATCGTATAACTCTTTGTATTGTATCCGGACATACTCAGCGTAACCACATGAGACCCTTCAGTCTTAGGGAAATAGCAGGGAACCACTCCCACATAATTACCGTCCACATAGCACTCGGCACCTACAGGAGCATTGATGTACACTCTGTTGTTGGACGTGGTAGTGGTCTGAGCGGTCTGGGAATTCGTACCGGAGCCTTCCGATGAACCGTTTCCGCTCACATCCTCCGGTTCTTTTTCCATTGTGATGCTGATGCCGGCGCTTGCTTCACCCACGCTTAAGTATCTGGTCAGAGTCTGGTATCCGTCACAGGTACACATGAGCTGATGTAGCCCGTACGTAAGGGAGATTGCAGCGGAGGTGTCAGCTTTTTCTCCGTCAATATAAAGCGTGGCCTCGGCAGGTGTAATGGAAAAGAGAACAAGACCCTCCTTGGGCGTTTCGGGAACCACATCGGATAGATCCAATACTGTCTCAAGTCCCCTCTTGATCGTAACACTTCTGTCCACGCTCATTCCGCTTCCGGAAACAACGATGTTATATGTACCTTCCGGAACCGTAAGAAGCATATCTTCCGTGATCTTCTGAATGTTCTTGGTTCCGATCTCTATCCAGCCTCCGACGAAATACTCGTGCCCGGAAAGTCTCAGATATCCGTGTCCTTTATCCACATTGACACTGAGAACGGTGGTGCCTATCCCCCTGAAAGTAAGGATATCCGCACTGTTTAATTCTCTGTGATCGAGCTCTTCCTTACCGGAATAGCAGAACAGGTCATCGGATAGTTTGTATATATCGTTTCCGAGAGTAACCTCGTTTTTAATGTCATTAAAAATATACTGGTCCGTGGATTCTTTGATCCAGGCGGAAGATGAAAGGGCAGCCATGGTGAGATGTCTTTTTTCCTTGACGAATCTCAGATCCACAATATCTCCGACAGAAAGCTGCGTAAGAGATATAAGCTGTCCGTAACGGTCATAAAAGCCGGTAGTCCCGTCATAGCCGAGAGTGTATCTCTTACCCAGATCCGGATTCAGGAATGTCAGGGTTGCTCCCTCCATGTCCTTTTTTACAAGTACCGCCGTATCTGCCGAATCATAATCGTATGTACCATACAATACAAATCCGGTATCGGATGAAGGCTCCGGTGAGGTCTGAACCGGACCGGATGCAGGTGTTCCGCATCCCCAGACACATGCGAGCATGATCACTCCGGCCAGGATAACGGAAATCTTAGTCTGAAGTTTTCTGAAAAAAGAATTATATTTCATCTTTCATTCCGTCTGCCATTTTCAAAAGGACGTCCTTTTCATTAAGAGAAGGATCTTCAATAACTTTATCAAGAAGTGCGCTCAAAGCTTTTCCAAGTCCCGGTCCGGGATTAAATCCCAGTCCCACCAGGTCTTTTCCGTTTACCGCAAGGCTTTTCAGGTTGCAGCACTGATTTTCTCTGAGGATGATCTCATATTCTTCGGAATACCTGGCCAGGGTCTCAAGCTTTTCTTCCCTCATATAAGTGCTTTGCGCAAGAATATCGGCTCTTTCAACCTCCAGCAAAAGAGGGAAATCCTCCTCCATCAGTCTGACGCCCTTTCTTACGGCTCTGGGACTGCAGGGTACTCCTTTCCCAAGATCATGGTAGCGGATAAGCCTGCAAACACGCCTAATTGTGTCATTATCAAGCTTCCATCTTCGAAGAATCTCTTCTGCCATTTCTGCTCCCAAGGTTGCATGGCCGTGAAAATGTGTAATGCCTTCTTCATCGACGGTAAGGGTCTCGGGCTTAGCAATATCATGAAGGAGCATGGTCAGCCTGATAATACGGTCATTTGATGAGATTCTGACGGACTCAACGATATGATCTCCCACATTATACATATGATGAGGGTGATTTTGCTCCGTTTGCATCGCCTTATCGAATTCCGGGAAAAAGACTGCAGTCAGTCCGGTTTCATACGCGATCTTTATCATCTCGGGATGATCGGAAGTCAGGAGTTTTATAAGCTCCGTAGTGATCCTCTCAGCAGATACCACAGACAGCGTGGATGCTCTTTTTTTGATGGATTCGTAAACATCTTCATCAAGAGTATATCCCAGTTTTGCCGCAAATCTCACGGCTCTGAGCATTCTGAGAGCATCCTCGGAAAATCTCTCTTCTGCATTACCGACACATCTTATAATACCGTCTTTCAGATCCTGCATTCCGCCGAAAAGGTCAATCAGCCCGGCCCTGTCATTATATGCCATGGCGTTGATCGTAAAATCTCTTCTCTTAAGATCCTCTTCCAGACTGGGTACAAATGTCACCTTATCCGGATGCCTTCCGTCACTGTATTTACCGTCAGTGCGGTAAGTAGTTACTTCATAACCCTCGCTCCCCCGCATTACGGTTATGGTTCCATGCTGAAGGCCGGTATCAACGGTTCTTCTGAAAAGTGCCTTAACCTCCAGAGGAAGTGCATTAGTGGTAATGTCCCAATCGTCAGGTTCCTTGCCCAGAACACTGTCCCGGACACATCCTCCAACGACGTAGGCATCAAAACCCGCATCAAAAAGAGTTTGTAATATATAGTTTACTTCTTTTGGAATATTTATGTTCATCAATCGTAAAAAATGCGACCGAAAGAAGAGTTTCTATCTCTGTCTTCCGGTCGCAGAAAGTTCATCCGTCGGATAAATTATTCACCTTCACCTTCGGGAGTATAAAGTTCTTGCATATCCTGAAGAAGCTGCTGTGCCGCTTCTACGGAAATATACTCAAGGTTTCCTTTGGGATCATCCACCGCAAGTGACTCGGTGATACCTGCCAGATAATTATCCATCTCCTCCGACATCAAGATATTCTTAATAGTATAATACCACGAAGGCTTTCCTTCGCCCACATAATAAGCTACATAAGTAATCGAAGCATTTGCATCATAGTATGAAGTGGTATCTCCTGCTACGCGGGCCTGATCATTAGCCCATACACCGAGGTCTCCGGGAAGAGCTCCTGCGGTAATACCCTCGTAAAGTCCTCCTTCGGTAGCCTGATCCTGAGCATACTTATCATAAAGAGCTATAAAAGCTTCTTCGGTGCTTCCTGCCTCAGCATACTCTGAGAGGATCTGTGCTCCGTTATCTTCGTAAGTAGAAATAATTCTGAGGGAAAGGGTAGGATTCTCATCCTTATATCTGGAAACAAATCCTACTACATAATAGCTGTTTGTTACATCTGCCTCGACTATTGTAGTATCTCCTTCTTTTCTGGAAGGATCTACGATCCAGTTACGGATCAGATAGTTAACTGTTGAAGCTTTCTCGGCCTCATGAACCTCACCATCTTCCATTACGGTAGACTCCGCTTCATCGGCAAGCTTCTTAGCCTCTTCCATGGCTGCTTTAATCTCCGCCTCGGAAGGAGTATATGTTCCGTCATCGGCAACTGCAGCACCTTCATCTGCAAGCTCGGTAGGAGCTTCGGGAAGCTCTGCATCGATTCTTACCATCTTATAATCGAAGACATCATAATCATCCGCATCTTCGGTATAACGTGCATCAATCTGATCGTCTGTAGGCTCGAAACCGTTCTGCTTATAATCACTGAACTCAGATACAAGAAGGGTTTCTTTTACAAGCTTTTCGATTCTCTTTTCGGTAGCAAACTCACCGAGAGACTGCTTGTAATAAGCGTTAAGGCTCATTTCCGCTTCCTTGGCAGCATCTCTCATGGTCTGAGCATACTCTTCATACTGCTCTGTGATATCTGCGGTATAGCCTTCTTTTTCAAGCTCGGCCTTAAGAGCCATGGACTGCTTGATACGATCTACAGCTTCCTTCTCGAAATACTGTCTGAAGGTAAGAGTCTGATCATACATCTGGTTCTCAAGGTCGTTTATATCCATTCCGTAATAGGAAAGAACCGAGCTGTAATTATTGATATATGCGTTTTTGACCATATGGTAGTTATAGTCAAACTCAACGCGTCCTATGGCTCTGCCACCGATGGTGCAGACCGTTTCGTTCATCGCAAGGTACTTTCTGACAGGGAAAGATGCGATAAATGCAATGATCGCAATGAGGATCACTATTCCCGCACACTTCCAGACTGCCTGTTCGCGCTTTTCACGCTTTTTGGCCTCCTTGCGCTTTTCCATTTTCATATCATAGTGCGTCTTTACGGTTTTTTCCGTCTTCTCGGTGTTCTCCGTTGTAACGGCACTTTCGGTTTTCTCGGACATAAAAATCTCCTTTCATACCGGGCAATCTGGTCTATCCGCCCCGCGCATTGCATTATTCTATCCCATTTTATAGCTTTTGGGAAGATTTTTCACAAATATGACACATATACATCTCGGCTATATCAAGGTCTGTAAGACTGTATAACATACGAGCTCCGGCTGCGTCTTCGACCTCATTTATGATCCATTTCCCGTGATCTTTTATCACGTCAACCCCGATATAATCGGAAAGCAGATAATCGGAAAGCTTAAGAGCCATTCTGACTGCCTCTTCGGGTGGCTCAGTAAGCACTGCTTCTCCTCCGAGGCTGAAATTGCTCCTGAAATCATTTTTTGATGTGCGCAGGACGGAGGCTACGATCTTACCGCCAAGCACATACATGCGCATATCCTGTCCGGGGGTGTCGCACATTTTCTGTATTATCCACTCCGAGGAATTAAGTCCTCTTATGATTTCCTTTACTTCCTCGTATTTTCTGGCCTTAAAAACCCTGTTGCCACCGTGGCCTCTGCGATGCTTTACGATATACGGTGCAGAAAACGGGATCTCGTCTTCGGGAGTATCGCCGGGAACCGTTTCCATAACGGGTAATCCCAGTTCACGGAACAGATAATACTCTTCAAGCTTGTCATTGCCGATACGTACGGTCTCCGAATTATTAAAGCTCTTTATCCCGAGACCTTCAAAATATCTGGATACCTCTTCGTCCCTAGATCTGTTTATTACAAAAGCCGCTTCCGTTTCGTCAAAAGCCTGCCAGGGTGTTACCAGGTCAAGACGGATGCCCCTGTCTGAAGCTTTTTCCGTAAGCCTGTCTATGAACCATCTGTTTTTTTCAATATCCGCTTCAAAATATACAAGGAGCGCTCTTTTATCTTTCATCCATGTACTCTTTTATATAACTTATTATGTGTTCGGCCATATTGATGCCGGTGCATTCGAGGGTGGTTTTAAAATGAGGGTTTGAATTGACCTCACAGATAATTGGGCCCTCTTTTCCGAATAACACATCCACGCCGGCAAAATCCAGACCAAGCGCCTTGCATGCGGCGATTGCCAGATCTTCCTGTTCTTTGGTAGCGGTAAAACTCTTCATGCTGCCTCCGTTTGTGATATTCGAACGGAAATCATTGTCATTATATCTGTACATCGAAGCCACAACCCTGTCTCCGACCACATTTATCCTTACATCCCTTCCTGCGGACTCCTCGATATATTCCTGCATTATAAAAGGATGTTCTTTAAAAGAAGCAATAAGTATTTCTGCCTCATAAGAGTTTTTTACCAGATGTACCTGCTGTCCGAAGGAACCCCTGTTTTCTTTGATGATCATGGGATATCCGAGTTCTTCCTCCGCTTTGCGCAGAAAGGTCATGTCGGAACATCCGAACGTGGGGTAGGCCTTGGGGGACAAAAAAGTTTTGGGAGTCCTGATTCCGCCTTCCACTAAAGCGATGGCAGTCTGTCCTTTATCGTCACATGCCTCGATGCTCTGAGAAGAATTAAAAAGCCGTAGTCCCATCTTCTCCAGACGCGAAGCAAGAAGTATATCCTTGTCCCAGAATATTCCGAAATCGGGAAGTTCATATTCCCCGAATTTACTCTGAACACTGCAGAGTATATCGGAAGATGTTTTCAGCTCCAGCTCCACTCCAACCTTTTTACCGGCTTCCAGAAGCAGACTGTAAATCTCACTGAACTTATCCCATTTAACAAAAGAATTAACTATTAACCAGCCTTTCAATGCCTTTTCCTTCCTGCAAATCCATCACCGCATGAACAGCATTTTATCATAAGCCAAAGTCATTGTCCCTACCAACTGTTTATCGGATGACTTCATCTATGGTAAAAATCTCTTCAATGGGAACATCAAAGACCTTGGCTACCTTCCAGGCCAGAACCAGACTGGGGTTGTAGCGTCCATTCTCGAGATTTCCTATGGTTTCGCGGCGTACGCCCACTTTAAAAGCAAGCTCTTCCTGATTGATTCCGAGCTTTGCACGAAATTCTTTGATCCTGTTTTTGATCATTGTATCTCCTTTCTTGCCAAAAAGAGGTAAATAAATAACATTTTGTGATATAAATGGTGCATTTTGTTTGGCATAACGCTTATACCGTTATAAAACACGCACTTATTGTTATAAATATACCGCTTTTTATAAATTTGTCAACCTGCCCTATTTCTGCAGAGCAGAAAAAAGATCCGCCCAGGGCAATAATACACCCCTCGGACCATCGGGCACGAGGGGTGTAAAACACGGCAAAAGCCGCTCTGTTACTGCTTTCTGAACTGTACGGGGGTTACTCCGTAGGTCTTTTTGAACATTCTGTTGAAATGCTCTACATTTTCATAACCGACCTCAAGAGCAATGTTCTCGATGGTCTTGGGGGTATCTTTAAGGAGTGTTTTAGCTCTCTTAAGCTTTTCGATGCGAAGGACATCCTGGAAAGTCTCGCCTGTCTTTTCCTTAATGTATTTTGACAGATAAGGTCTGGAAAGGTGGAACTCCTCAGCCATGGAATCCAGGGATACATCCAGATAATTTCTCTGAATGTAGGTAAGGATCTCAACCAGTCTCTCTTCACGCGCTCTGTTGATATGCTGGTCGGAAGCCACCTTATTTACGCAGCTTACGAGAGCGGCATTTGAGGCCTTGATGATATCCTCATCTACACCGACTCCCCAATAAGTCTTGCCTTCCGATACTACGCTTACATATGAAGCTGCCTTGGAGGAACTGGTCTTGGAGATGGCGTGCTCTTCATATCCGGTGAGCTCATAATCAACTCCCAGATAGAGTTTGATCGCATTACTTACGGAGTCGAGTCTTCCGTTTCCTACGGTGACGACCTTCTGCTCTCCGCTCTTGTCCTTGAAACTTACGGCAGCTTCGATTCCGCCGTTTCCGAGCTGCTTGTAATGAATCTCGGTCGCATCAAAAACAGGTCTGGAGGTTACATATACATCTTCAAATACGGAGAACATCTCGTCAGGCTTAAGCTCTTTATGCTTTCTGTCGGAGACTCCCTTCATAAGATATCCGACCTCTTCCTTCATTGCTGCGGGGAGACTGAAACCGAACTGCTGCTTAAGGACAAATGCAACTCCGCCCTTTCCGGAAGTGGAATTGATACGAATGACATCCGACTCGTATTCTCTTCCGATATCCGAAGGATCGATGGGAATATAGGGAATATCCCATCTTGCGCCGGTCTTGCCCTCGGCACGGTAATTCATACCCTTGCTGATGGCGTCCTGATGAGAACCCGAGAAGGCGGTAAATACAAGATCTCCGCCGTAGGGAGTTCTCTCGTGAACCTTCATATTGGTAAATCTCTCGTAATCCTCACGGATCTTCATGATATTGGAAAAATCAAGTCCGCTGTCCACACCATGGGTAACCATGTTCATAGCTACGGTTACAAGATCCACATTACCGGTTCTCTCTCCATTTCCGAAAAGAGTACCTTCCACACGGTCCGCACCCGCAAGAACGCCCAGCTCGGCATCCGCAACGCCGGTTCCTCTGTCATTGTGAGGATGAACCGACAAAACCACTCCGTCACGATATTTCATATTATCGGACATATATTCGATCTGATCGGCAAAAACATGAGGCATTGCGACCTGTACGGTGGAGGGAAGGTTTATGATAGCCTTCTTCTCGGGAGTGGGCTGCCATACATCAAGTACCGCATTACATACTTCAAGAGCAAATTCAGGCTCGGTCTGCGAAAAGCTCTCGGGGCTGTACTCAAACATGAAATTTCCGTCGGTTTCGTCTGCAAGTTCTTTCAATAACTTGGCTCCGTCTACGGCAATCTTGAGTATCTCGGGCTTTTCTTTCTTAAACACCTGCTCTCTCTGCTCTACGGAGGTGGAATTATACAGGTGAACGATCGCTTTGGGGCACCCCTTTACCGCATCAAAGGTCTTGCGGATTATGTGTTCCCTTGCCTGTGTAAGAACCTGAATGGTTACATCATCGGGAATCATATTTCTTTCGATCAGAGCTCTGATAAACTCAAACTCGGTATCGGATGAAGCGGGGAATCCGACTTCAATTTCTTTAAATCCCACGTCAACAAGAACCTTAAAAAACTCCAATTTGGTCTCCAGGCTCATGGGATCGATAAGCGCCTGATTACCGTCACGAAGGTCAACGCTGCACCAAATGGGAGGCTTGGTAATCCTGTCTTTTTTTACCCAATTATGATTCAGTACAGGGGGCATATAATATGTAGGTCTGTACTTCTCACTGATATTGATATTATTCATATCTACTCCTTCTGCAGACATATTGAATGTACTGCCATGAACAATTGTGAGACTAAGATACTACTATCCGTCCTTAAAATCAAGAGGGATTTTAATCTATGTTATTGATATATTTTAATGCTAATAAGGAATAAATGCCCTATTTATCGCATTTTGGCAAATAAATAAGTCAACTCCCCTCGCCGAAAAAGTTGACTTATTTTAATATATTTTATTGATTTATCCTAAAACAATTCCTTTAAAACCAGAATGGTGATACCCTGATTATCTCCGGGAATTATACGTTTTACTTTTGATTCATATCTGAAACTGTCGTAGATCATATCTCTTAGATTTGTACCTCTGTTGAACCCATGGATAAGACGTATCTGATATGTTCCGGATCCTGCATCCGAGAGTACTTTTTCTATCTTTTTCTCCGCCTCATCCCGTGTCATCCCGTGCAGATCTACTATGATAAATGCTTCGTCCATATGGTCCCCCTTTTGCTTCGGCGCTTCCGAAGACATGGTTATTCTACCATACATAAGTTTCTCGTTATAACAAAAACTGCGCATGTTTTTAGCAAGAATACGGTATCAGGTTTCCGGTAAATGATGTATTATATGAAAAGACACTAATCGGGTGTCCGGGGTATTTTATTTATATAGTAGGAGGTTTACTATGCAGCTGATCTCAGTTCACAGCAAGGAATTTGAAAAGTACGGAAAGGTTTTAACCGGATATGATGTATCTGCATTGCTCGATGCAATGAATAAGATAGATCTTCCCGCTGAGGGAGTAGCTTACGAGCCCGGAATCGACAGCCTCGAAGCTTGCACAGATCTTTACAAGGATTTCACCGACCGCGCTTACGGCGGAATGCCCATTCAGGTAGGTATGTGCTGGGGAAGAAATACCAAGCTCAACTGCCTTGAGTATCACAGAGGAAGCGAGCTTAACATCGGAACCACATCTTTCGTCCTTCTTCTTGCAAAAGCAGAAGATATTCATGACGGAAAGCTCGATACCAAAGATGTTGTTGCATTCAAGGCGGATAAAGGTGACGTTGTTCTCGTATACGAAGACAGCCTTCACTATGCTCCCTGCCAGGTAGACGGAAACGACGGATTCAGAGTTGCGGTTGTTCTTCCCAAGGGAACCAACACCGATAAGCCCGCTCTTAAAGAAGGAAATGATGAAGATAAGCTTCTTTGGGCTCGCAACAAGTGGCTCATCGCTCATCCCGAGAGCAGCGAAGCTTCTTCCGGAGCTTATGTAGGACTTACCGGCAAGAACATCGACATCGCAGTAGACTGATAATTTATTAAAAAAGCAGCTGTCCGTTTTACCGGGCAGCTGCATTTTTTTACTCGTTTACCGCAAAAACAAAATAATCTCCGATCTGTTTTAACGGTTTCAATTCATACTTATCAAAACTTCCTCCTGTTTCCGTGCTTATCTCAAAATCAGGCAAATCTTTCACAGCGAAAACAAACAAGGATTTCTCGGTAGGTTCAATGGGACGATCATGACAATCCAGATAATAATCCCTGATATAGGTATGGCCGTTAGCCAGCATTCTTGTATAATCCCTGCCTCCGGAAAAGTATCTCACAAGTTCGGAAAGTTCCTGTGAAAAATAAACGTATACTTGATCACATCCCAGACTTTCACAATACTCCGATATCTCCTCGGCAGTCGTATTGGGATCCTCCTCTTTTATGAATTTACCGTAATGGTAAACTCCGACCGCAAACAGCATACAGATCAAAGCAGTCATAACAATGGTTTTTTGTTGCGGCAGTTTTAACGTATTAATAAGTGCATAAATGTGTCTGCAGAGAATTGCCATGGCCGGAATCACAATTATAATGTGATATCTGTATTCAAACGTAGCCGATGAATAGCATGTCATAAAAACTACGTTGACAAAGAAGTTCCAGACTATCAAACCCACAGCCAAGGCTTCAAACTTTGAGGCCTTTTTTCGGATAATTCTCCATATCGAATATCCTACTGACAAATATAAAAGACTCACGAGCACAAATCTAAACAGAAAAAATACCCCTTCCGGACTCATGGCCGGCAATTCTCCGGAATAAGATACCGCACCGAGTAATTCATAAACTCCCCAAAATGCCCTTGTGGGATAATCATACATTATCGGCAATGCCGTATAGTTAATGCTCAGAGTATATCTTTCCCCAATAAAGATTCTGTTGTTGAGCATTATTCCGCAAAGAGCACTTAATGCGGAAATCACTCCGAGGCCCCATATATATACAGGTACTTTTTTCCAACTAATAAAATGAATCAAAAAGTAGACCATCGTGACCGGAAATAATCCCATAAGCATCACGTACATACCTGAGGATAAACTGGATATGAATAACAAAACAACAAAAAGTCCGGATAAGGTCAGGTATTGCTTTATCTTCGGCGATTCTTCCGATTCCAGCAAAATATAAATCAAAAGAGAAACTATGAGAATACGTATCTGATACTGGCCTCCGGCAAAAAACATCATGTTGTAGTAATCAAGCATGCCTGTTCTGAATGGGATTAATACCAAGTTAGCAAAAAGAAGTCTTACCCAAAGAGATTCCTTTTTCAGGATCAGCATCCATACATAAATAAAGAGCAGCGTAAAGATCAGATTTGATATCGCTACGGAAACGCCAATGCTTCCCGTAAGCATATATAAAGGCATAGCGAGCAAAACCGAGCAATCGATTTCAAGTGAGGTTGTATATAACCATCCCGGAATGATATAAGTCTTTTCTTCTGCCATTCGGATCATATGTGTAAAAAGATTCGCAGAATCTCCGTCAATCCTTACATTAACCATGGTCAGATTCATGATAAACAAACCGATAACCTGTAGTATCAGCATGCCCATCAGGGCCATCTGTCCGGGTGTCATGTTTATTTTCTTGATTCTCTCTCCAATCTTGGCACTCATTTTCATATTCTCCAAAAATAAAACAAGGCAGGTTTATTCTAATCAATTTTAGAACCTGCCTTGTTTAACTGTCAAACAGATAGTGATTTATTCTGTTATTTCTTTATCATCTCCACCTACGATCTTACCGCTGTCGAGGAGAATGGTTCTGCTTCCGTAAGAAGCACACTTCTCTGAGTGTGTTACCTGCAAAATGGTAAGTCCCTTTTCTTTGTTGAGTCTTGAGAAGAGATCCATAATCTCCGCGGTTGATTTGGAATCCAGATTACCGGTAGGCTCATCCGCAAGGATTATCGAGGGATTACCAAGAATCGCCCTCGCAATGGCAACTCTCTGCTGCTGACCGCCGGAAAGGGTTGCGGGCATTGCCTTTCTCTTTTCGGTAAGACCTGTGATCTCAAGAATCTCGTCAAGTTCCTTCTTAAGCTCACTCTTTTTCTTACCGTTTACGGTCATGGGGAGGAGAATATTATCCTCCACATTTAAGTTCATGACCAGATTATAGAACTGAAAT
>JAEEGL013935861.1_pt1 | contig 27832 bp, 20 predicted proteins | sample 9134231 | NCBI WGS metagenome assembly JAEEGL01 (sample SAMN16246548, study PRJNA631951) | gut metagenome | biome: gut microbiome; feature: rumen; material: fiber-attached | host: Bos | place: Iran: Karaj | collected 2018-10
CCTGCTCAAGACCGGCGTCGCCGCCGACCGCCGCGAGGCCGCGCGCATCGCGCGCCGCTCGTTCCAGAGCCTCGCCCTGACCGTCGCCGAGTCCGTTGCCGTGCCTCGCCTCCTCGTCGACCCCGCCCGCGCCGCCGCCGTCAGAATCGCCGTCGACGCGCCAAAGGAGACCCTCGACGCCCTCGACGACCCTTCGCGCGGCATCATCCTCGTAAGCGCGCACCTCGGCAACTGGGAGCTTGCGGCGAAGGTCTGCTCCCGCCACAAGCAGGTCACGGGCATCGCCCGCAAAATGGACAACCCGCTCGTCCAGCAACTCATGGAACGCCGCGGCGTGCGGGACGGCATGCGCACGATCGACAAGCACGACGCCAACCCCATGAAAATCGTGCGCGTCCTCCGCCGCGGCGAGATGCTGGCGCTGCTTGTCGACCAGCACGCCGCCGGCGAAGGGGCCTGCACGATCGACTTCCTCGGCTCCCCGGCGCGCTCCTACTCCACGCCGGCCGTGCTCCAGCGGCTTACCGGCGCCCCGATCCTCGTCGGCGCGGCCATCCGCAACGGTCCGCTCGACTTCACCCTCCACTTCTCCGCGCCTATCTTCTACGGTCTCGGGAAGAACGCCGGCGAGCAGGAAATCCTGAAGGCGACGCAGGATATCGCCGACCGCCTCGGCGCGTTCGTGAAGCGCTGGCCGGAGCAGTATCTCTGGGCCCACCGCCGCTGGAAGGTGTGACCATGGCGAGGCTTCTCCTCCACATCTGCTGCGGCCCCTGCGCGACGGCCTGCGTCGAAAGGCTGCGAGAGGAAGGCCACGACGTGACGCTCTTCTTCTCCAACGCGAACATCGCCCCGGAGGCGGAATGCGAAAAGCGCCTTGAGACGGCACGGAAGTTCGCCGATGCCGTCGGCGTGCCGCTCGTCGCCGACGAAGGCGCTTCCCACGCCGACTGGCTCCGCGAAGTCGCGTCCGGTCTTGAAAACGAACCGGAAGGCGGACGCCGCTGCCGCCGTTGCTTTGAATTCAACCTCCGCCGCGCCGCCGCATTCGCCCGCGCCAACGGCTTTGAGGCCCTCACGACATCCCTTACCGTCAGCCCGCACAAGCGCAGCGAGACGGTCTTCGAAGCCGGCCGCGCCGCCGCGCCCGACCTCTTCGTCGAGGAGAACTTCAAGAAACGCGACGGCTTCAAACGCAGCCTCGCCCTCTCACAGGCCCTTGGCCTCTACCGCCAGGACTACTGCGGCTGCGAGTTCTCGCGGCGCCCTTCACCATCAACCAGCCACACCCCAGCCGCTCTCCCATCGCAAGGGGACGGGGGCGCAGACCTAGACCCTTTGCCCCACGGCGGCCACGCCGCCTACATGCGCCTCGCCCTCGACGAAGCCGCCAAGGCCGCCGCCGCAGGCGAGGTGCCCACCGGCTGCGTCATCGTCGAAGCGCCCGACTCCCTCCCATCGCAGGGGTCTGGGGGCGCAGCCACCGACCCTTTGTCCCCCGGCTGCCGCATCCTCGCCACCGCCCGCAACCGCACCGAAGAGCTCCACGACCCCACGGCCCACGCGGAGATTCTCGCGATTCGCCAGGCCGCCGCCGCAAGGGGCGACTTCCGTCTCGACAACACCATCCTCTACGTCACCAAGGAACCTTGCGCCATGTGCGCCGGCGCGATCGTCCTCGCGCGCATCCCCCTCGTCGTCTGGGGCGTTGACGACGAACGCCGCGGCGGCGAGTCGGTCTTCGGCATCCTCACCAGCGAAGCCCTCATCCACCGGGCGGCCCTCGTCCGCGGCGTCCTCGGCGACGAGGCCCGCGCCATGCTCCAGGGCTTTTTCAAGGAGCGCCGCGCCGAGAGTAAAAGGCCCTCTCCAAACTCAACACAACCGCCACCCCTCTGCAGAGGTGCGGGGGCGCAGCCCCTTCAAGACCCACCCGCCCCACCTCCGCCCTCCCCCTGCAGGGGTGCGGAGGCGCAGCCCCTTCAAGACCCACCCGCCCCACCTCCGCCCTCCCCCTGCAGGGGTGCGGGGGCGCAGCCCCCTCAAGACCCACCCGCACCACCTCCGCCCTCCCCCTGCAGGGGTGCGGGGGCGCAGCCCCCGACCCTTTGCCCCCAGCCATGAAGCGCGACCCCCGACTTCCCCTTTGCGACTGGAGCGAGCCACCGCCATCCCCAATGGCCGTGCCCGCCTTTGCCGGCGACATCCCGCCGCATGTCTGGCACCTGATCGAAGAGCGCTTCCCCGAGGCCGCCGGCAGCGCCGAGGCAATCCGGCGGCTCCTCGCCCCGAAGATCGCCGATCTCGGCCATCCCTTTGACATGCCCGGCGTGCGCGAAGCGGCGGCGCTCATTCTCTCCACCATCTCCGCCGGCGGCGAGATCGTCGTCTTCGGCGATTTCGACGCCGACGGCGTCACCGCCACCGCGATTCTCTCCGACACCATCGGCGCCCTCGGAGGGAAGGTGCGCCCCTTCATCCCGCTCCGTGCCGAAGGCTACGGCCTCGGCGACGACGCCGTCACGCGGTGCCTCGCCGGCGGGACGCCTGCCCTGCTCGTCACCGTCGACTGCGGACTCGGCGCGATCGCGTCGATCAACCGTTTCCTTGCCGCCGGCACGAAGGTCGTCGTCACCGACCACCACCAGCCCGGCGAACCGCTGCCCGCCGAATGCCTCGTCATCGCCCCGCACCTGCCCGGCACGCCAGCCCCCTCTCGCCACATCTGCGGCGCGGGCGTCGCCTTCAAGCTCTCGTGCGGCCTCGTCCTGGCGGCCCACCCCCGGCGAGACGCCGAAGGCATCCAGGCACGCAACCGCGTCTTTGCCTGGCTCGACGCCCTTGCCATCGCCACCATCGCCGACGTCGTCCCGCTCGACGGTGACAACCGCACCTACACGGCGCTCGGCCTCGCACGTCTCAACGACCGTCCGCGCCTCGGCCTGAAGGAACTCATCCTGGCGACCTTCGAGACCGACACCGTCGATTCCCGCAATGTCGGCTACATCCTCGCCCCCCATCTCAATTCGGCCGGACGCATGAACTCCGCCGAAGCCTCCCTCAACCTCCTCCTCGCCGACGGCGTCGATGCGGCGCGAACCTGCGCGACTGAACTGAAGCACACGAACGCCCTGCGCAAGAGCGAGACGGCAAAGGTCGAGACCGAGGCCTTCGCCGCCATCGAGGCCGGCGGTTTCGATGAAAGCGCCGACGCGGCCGTCGTTGTGGCCGGCGAAAACTGGGCGGCTGGCGTCATCGGCCTGGCCGCGGCCAAGCTCTGCGAGAGATTCTCGCGGCCTGCCGTCGCGCTCTCCATTCGGGAAGACGGCTCGGCGCGCGGCTCGGTTCGTGCGCCGGCGGGCTACGACGCCTATGCGGCGCTGGCCGCATGCGCCGATCTCCTCGACGGCTTCGGCGGCCATTCGGGGGCGGCCGGCCTTTCGCTTGCGGCCGAGAGAATCCCCGCGTTCCGCCGCGCCTTCTGCGAGGCGTGCTTCCGCCAGACCGGAGCCGTCTCCGTGCGCCCCGTTGTCGACCTGGCGGGATGGCTTGATTTCGGCGATGTCGATTCCGCCTTCCTGAAGGCCCTCCACCGCCTGGAACCCTTTGGCCCCGGCAACGAAGAACCCGTCTGGGGCGTGCGCGATGTCGAAGTCACCGCGACGCAAGTTGGCAAGGGCGAGCGCAAGAGCCTCCAGCTCGCGATGCGCCGGGAAGACGGCCTTCAGCTACAGGGCATCTGGTTCTCGGCCGGGGAGCTTGCCGGCGAAATCAACGCCGGTGGTCGCTGGGACATCGCCGGCACCATCCTCGAAGACTTCCGCGGCGCCGACGCCATCGTCAAGCTCCGCGTCATTGACGCACGCCCCCATTGTTGACCATGCGCGCCCCTCCGCAAAAGGGACGCGGCGCGCAACAGCGCCATTAGCCGCTTCACAGAAGCGCCCGACGCGCTATTCGTCGAATATCTTGAAGAACTGGACGAAGACGGGGCGGTTGCCTTCGTCGTCCTCGTAGGTGTCGCGCCAAATCTGGGCGATCGCGTGGCGGGTGGCGAGGGTGGTGCCGTCGCCGTCCATCACGGTCGTCTTGCCGAAGAGCGGCGAATAGGCCTCGCCGCGGAGGAGGATCGTATAGGTCTGGCCGCGCGTGGTGAAGAGACCGCACGAATTGCAGATCACGGCCTCGCGCTGCTGATTGTCGGCAAGGCGAAGATGGTGGCTATGCTGCTTGCATTGTCCGGCTGTGTCGAAGTCATGGTCGTTGAACATCCAGCCGAGTTCTGAAAGGCGCGTGAAGGGTGTGCTTTCGTCCTTCTGCAACGCCGCGTTCAGTTCCGTGTCCGCCTTGCCGACATCAAGCCAGGTGTCGCGGAACACCCCGGTGAGTTCAATGGCCTCCGTCTCGGAAAGCCGGTCGCCTATGACGAACTCGCCATCGGACTTGATTTCGGAACAAAGGGGCGAGCCGCTGAAAACGGAAGCCATCACGTTGGGGTCAGGCGTGTTGAGGTTGACAAGACCGAAGCACGGGCCGTTCTGGAGCGTGAAATAGTCAAGAACCGTGTGGAAGGGGCGCTGCATTTTGACGTGGACCGCTTCGGCGTTTCTCCTGCCTTTGACAAATAGCGTGTAGGTCTGCTCCGGAAAGCCATTGAAGAGGGAAACCCTGGAATTGACCTTGAGGTTGACGTTTGTTTCAGCCTCGGTGCCAAAGAGGCGGATTGTCGCCCAGGGGCCGACGGGCAGATGGCCCAGTTCGCCGACCGTTTCCATGTCGGCGTCCCGGGAATAGGACGAATGCCACTGCGAATCAAAGTCATCGACGGTGCCGCCGTGGTCGTTGACGAGATGCGATCCGTCCGTATGGCCGTGGAAAGTCGTGTAGTCCTTGCTTGACTCCTCGTCTTCCCTGTCGTCGCGCTTGAACGGCATCAGCGCATGCGGGTCGGCAAGGAGGAATTCCTGGAAGGCGGACTGGCCATAGTAGCCCGGGCCGTCATTGCCCTCAATGGAGAAGTAGGGGGTGTTGCCGAAGAACTGCGGATCGCTTCGGAAGTTGGAGACGAAATCCTCGAAGTCGCCATTGGCGGCATCGGCCTTGTTGGCCTCCGTTGGCATCAAGTCAATGAGTTCGTCGGCGCCGGTAAAGCCCGACTCACTAGAGATCTTGCCAGCTATGGAGAAGTCCTCGAAGCTGTTCCCGTCGCCAGTCTCTCGGTGGCTGGCAAAAGCGACACGGGGAATATTGACATCCTCCTGCGTATTGATTTCGACAGCACCAGAATGGAGGTATCGGGGATCGAGCATTTCGCCCCAAAGAACAACATTATAGGCCCAAGCACGAGGGCTGTACTGCGGACCCTTTCGCTGATCGCTAGGCTTGACGAGATCGGCCATGGCTTCGTCACGAGTCCTGTAAACCTTGACCCCGGGTCCACTGAGTTCGGCCCAGTTGCCGGGGCCGTCGCGCTTCTCGGTAGCGGGGAAATAGATGGAGGAGAGCCAGATGTAGGGGTCGAAGTCGCCTCCGAAGGCCGCTCTCTCCGGCGGCACGAGGCGCACTAGTTTTCCCTCGGGATTGTAGGTGGCACCGGATGCGCCAGAGGCGACAAAGTCTGGGACGACAAGGAGTTTCTTTTTGTTGTTGTCCATTTTATCGGAGTCCAGCGGAGCTTCGAGAACAGACGCCAATTCAAGCTTGTTGGTTGCCATCAGGCAGAAGGTAAAAGGGGCGTTTGCCATTCTGGGGATCGGGTCGCCAGCATCAAACTCGGTCGAGTCCGGTCCTCGCAAAGTCGCCGTATTGCCAGCGACATCGACATCGTAGTCAGAATAGGAACCGCTTGCGACGGTGTTGAAGAAGGCCTCCGTCAAAGTTGGCGTCCCTTTTTTCGTGGCGGGACCGCCGCCGTCGAACTGGAAGCCTATCTGCCCCTGGATGCGGCTGGCATAGAGGGCCTTGTCTTCCGAAATGTCAAGACCCGTTCGGTTGGCAAAGACGACCTTGCCATCGAACTCCACGGCGCCGATGGCATTGGTGGTGGAAAAGACCAAGGCGTTTTCTAAGCGCGTTCCTCCGTTGCCGTCAGGAACAGGAATCGGCGCCGATGAGTACGCCTCTTGCACATAGAAGCGAACCGTCGCCATGAAGCCATTGAAGAGAGGCATGTTCTCCGTGGCGGGACGGGCGAATTTCTCGGTATCGTCGGCCCCTTCGGGTTCGTTGTTCTCATCAATGTAGTCTATGAGACCGAGATAGGCCCAAAGGGCCTGCTCGGAGTTGTAGGCATCCGGCAGCGTGTAGGCGGCGGCGCCGCACTCATCGCAGGCATCCTCGCGGATGGTTCCAGGAGAATAGCCATCACTTGACTTGGTGAGGCCGCTGTCGTAGAAGGCCTTCATGATGCGGGCCTGATGTTTTTTCACATGGACAAGCTGGTCAAGGTTACCAACGGCGCCGATGTTGATCTTTTCTAGAAAGCGCTTCCCCTCTGAAGTCTTGTCGTTTTCCGTATCGCTCTTTCGGGGGGCAAGGTCGGGGGGGCAGTAGGAATAGGCTGAATAGGAGGAACCCTGGGCGAAGACCGACCCGTCGTCAAAATCCCATGGCCGCCCGGGAACGCCTGGGCTGGGATTTGCGGCGATGATTTCAGAGATGCTTTCAAAGCGCTTGATGCTCTCGTTTTTGGTTTTGAATTTCTTGGAATCGGTAGTGCCGTCGAAGAAACCGGAGACGAGCTGAATCTCAGCCGGGTCGGCGCCGAAGCCGCGGTCGACGTTGCCCTTTGTGGCAATGGCGGTCAGATCGGGGGCGCCGGTGGTGTCGAAGGCAAGAAAGGCGTAGCGGCCGACAACATCGCCGAGGTCTGTGTCATCTTCCGGCATCCGCGTGGCGACCGGAATCCACTCCGGCGCCACCTTGTCGGTGCTGCTGCCGATGTTCTCCGCAATGGCCCGGTGGCGAACCCCCCCCGGAAGATAGTTCTCGGCGCTTTGGGTCATGATACGCGCCGTGGCCCTGAAATTGGAAAACTCCTTCCCGACCACATGGTCAACGGAGCCAAGGGCGTCTTTCCAGAAACGCACTTCCCGCGGCTTGTCGGTCGTGGCCTGGCGGGGCTTTTGAGAGTCGGTGAAACAGCTCCAGTAGGGGGCGTTCCAGTTCGAAGCCTTCATCCCATGCCAGATGGTCTGGAAATTGAGGGGGTCGTTGTCGACTTCATTGTCATAGCCGGCCGCGTACATGACGGGGTAGCGGTTGGTGGCGTTGTTTTCAATGGCGGCGATGGCGTAGGAGAGGGCGCCCTTGACGACTTGGCGGGCCATGATGGTGTTGCGCGCATTGGCGGCGCCGGCGCGTTCGACGCGCATGAGAATCGCGAAGGTCACGCTGCTGATGATGAGAAGGGCGATGAGGCCGAGCACAATCACAAGGGCCATGCCGTCGCGACGGGAGGTCGTGCCGGAGAAGCGTTTGCTCGTCTGTGCGTTTGTGCGCTTATTCGTTTCCATACGGCATCTGAAACCTAGTTTCCGCGATCGGGGAACTCGACGCGGCGAGGCAGGGCGACGGTTGCCTCCTGCGTGGTGGTGAAACGGTCTTGCGAGGATCCGCTGGTGCCGGTCGTGATTCGGTAGGGGCTGCCCCAGGGGTCTTCATAGTAGCCCGTCCCGGAAAAGTTGAGGAAGATGATGCCGTGGGTGTTTCCGGCGGCCGTCGTAAGCGGTTCAAGCGCCGATGCATTGACTTCCATGTCGCGGGCGTTTTCAATCGGCAGCTCGTCGTAGGTGATGAAATACTCGTGGATGGCGTTGACAAGCTCGCGGAGCTGGGTCTCGGCTTTCGCCTTCTTGGCGAGCTCGCGCGCCTTGCGAAGCGAACCGAACGAGGCCATCATCAGAAGCGCCAGGATGCAGATGACGGTCATGAGCTCGATGAGGGTAAAGCCGTCCCGTTTCATGGCTTGCCTCCCACATAGATGTCGTCGTCCGTGTCGGCCTGCTTGTCGGGGCCGATGCTGCGGCCCCCGATCATGGCGGCACTTCCGGAACCTTTTGACTTGGCCAGGATTCTGACAGCGGCGGGAAAGTCGCCGTTCTTTACGGAATCGCCATAGGCGTTCAAGGGCGTGAATGTAACGGAGGAAAGGCCGCTGTCGGAAGGGATGACATCTCCACTCGCACTCTGGGTGAAGGACCAGCCGTTAGCGCCCTGGCTCCCGTCCTCGACCTTGCGCTTCACGGCCCCGCCAGAGTAGGTGTAGGTGATTTTCTGGAGCGGTGAGCCTTCTGAGCCTCCGCTTTGCGAGAGGAAGGTCAAGCCGCTGCCACTGAAGCTGTTGCCACCCGTGATGCCGTAGTCTTTTGCATCCACCGCCATGGAGAGGTCTCGGGAGAGAACGGCGACGAGACTGCGGATTGCCGCCTGGCCCTGAACGCGGTCGGTGCCCGACTTGAAGGCCCCGCTCTGCTGCTGGAAGACCATTGAGACAAGCACGACGATGACAAGCAGAATCGAGGTCGCGATCAAAACTTCTATGAGAGAGAATCCCGATTTCATCGCTCGTCTCATTCTTTCCAATCTCCTGGCATGTAGACCAGATCTACGACAAAGGGCGGACTGAGCTTGGGGTTGCCGCCCGGACGGTCGGAGACCCAGATCACGGCACGGCGGAGATAGCCATCGTCCACGTCTTTCTTGCCGTCGCTTTTGCGGTAGCGACCCTTGAAGTTGATCGTATTGTCGACCGTGACAATGTCAAGGCAGTAGCTGATGGTGTCGGAACTGCCGAGATAGGGGGAGAGAGTCTGCTTTTTGGACGAGTCCGAGCCGGTCACTTCGATTTGCTTGCCGCCGGCCTTGACATTGTACATGATGCTTTTGCCCTTCGCAACATTCTTTGAAGTCCAGAAGTCGTCGTTGCGCCAGAGCCCGAAGTTGTCGACGGCGGCGGCGTTGGCCTCGATCTGGCCGATGACATCGAGGGCGAACATCGTCTGGGCCGAGTCGGAGACGGCGCTGTTCTCCAGCTTGAGACCAACGGGAAAGAAGCTCAGCAGGCCACCGACGGCGGAGGCAAAAAGCAGCAGCACCATGCTGATCTCGATCAGCGTGAAGCCCGAGCGTCGGCTGGTTGTATAGGGGAAATCCATAGTCTATTCGCCTTCGCTACTTGTCCGCCAGCGAGACGGAACCGTTTTCCACATTGATTTTGAAGGAGACCGCGTTGCCCTTGATGTCGGAGACGTTGATCGTGGCGGTGTCGGAGGTGCCGTCGGGGTTGAAGAAGAGCCAGAATTCGTCACCGCTCTTGTTCCCGCCGTTCACGGCATAGGTGAAGTCCTTTGGCAGCGCGATGCGCTCGGAGACCTCGAAGCCGTACTGGTCGCCCGCCCTCCAATCGCCCGGCGAGAAATGCCAGCGCGCGGCGGGAATCCTTTGCGAGTCGGTTTCTGCCATGATTTCAGTAACCGAATAGCGGTATTCGTTTTTGGCACCGTCGGCGGTTGTCTCGTTCTTGATTGTGAGTTTCGCGGCGCCGACGTTGCGCTTGACCGAACGGGCGACAAAGCCCTTCCCGTTCTTGAAATTGAACACCCGCATCATGCCGCCGCCAAGCCTGCGTCCCTCGGCCTCACTGTTGGCCCCCATCTCGGCGAGGTCGCTGTAGTTGTCGGTAATTTTCCCGGCGGAGGATCCGCTCACGAGCCCCGCGACCTGAAAGAGGCTCACGCACATCTCGTCGCCTTCCTCGAAAAAGCAGGCGGCCGTGACCTTGCCGTCCATGCACGCGCGCTGGTGGGCGTATTGGAGGACGTTGAAGGGAATCTCCCGGGCGGAAGTGTACGCGGCGCCCTTTGAGATGCCAAAGGCATTGGCGACGACAATGGAGGTGATGATGATCATCACGCCCATCACGGTCAGCAGCTCTATAAGCGTAAAGCCCCGCTCGGCGGCACCGCCGGCGAGTCGTTGAAGCATCGAAACATTGGAGCGTTGAAGCGTTGCCATACGGTCCCTGAAATCTAGGCCCTAGTAGTCTTCATCGGAGGTTCCCGACTCCATGTCTTCCGCCCTTTCCGGCTTGATCGTGACGGTGTCAAGTTCAAAGTCAATTACAATTTCGTAATAGGCGGTCTTGGTGCCGTCCTTGGTCACGTAGACAACGGAAGCGCCGCTGGAGGGGGCCTTGTTGGACGAGAGGGGCACCGCCTTTCCGTCAACTTCCGTCAAAATCGTTGTTTCGTCGAGAAAGTGGATGTTGTCGGGATTGTCCTTGTTGCCCTGGCGAAGAGGGTCGATAATCTCGCAGTTGTCGCTCTTCCAGGAGGTCTTGCCGCCTTCTGGTCCAACCGGCCATTTGTTGTATTCCGTGCGGTAGCGGGCAATGGCGGTGCGGAGAACCTCCCTGGTGACGGTGAAACGCCGGACCCTGGCCGTCTGCTGGACCATTCTGGCACCGCCAATGGTAATGGTCGAGAGAATCGCCAGAACGGCAATCACAACGAGGAGTTCAACGAGGGTGAAGCCCGTTTTCCGATGCATTTCAACGCTCCTTTTGCTACCAGGCCGCAACATACTTGCTCTTGTACTTTTCATCCTTGAGTCCGCACCGGGCGAAGGAGTAGGCGTTGCATGTCACATCCTTGTCGGTGGCGATGTTCTTGATCTTGCCGTCGTAGTCGAAGTCGAGGGTGAAGAGAATCGGATCCCCCCAGCTGTCGAGGACGCCTGTTCCCTTGAAGGTGTAGTTTGGATGGGTTCCGGAGCGTTCGCATTCACTCTCGGGGGTTTCAAAGTACATTTTCGAGTCGGAGTAGGGTTCACCCTTGGCGTTGTAGGTCGTGTTGAGACGCTTTCCGATGTTGTTCGCGGTTGCGGCGAGGTAGCCGTCATAGGAATCGGCGTTGTCAAAGAGGCTTTCCTCGGGGAACTTGCGTTCGTCCAGAAGATAGGCGTTCCAGGCCGTGACAAGCTGGCGGCAGATGTCGCGCGAGCGGGTGCGTCGGGCCGATTTGTGCGCCCCGGAAATAGCGGCGGAGGAGACGCCCATCAGAACCGAAATGATCAGAATCACCGTGAGCATCTCGATCAGGGTGAAGCCGGCTGCGCCGGCGGCGGAAAAGACCTGACATGCCCTAGTCATCACTTCACCCTCCCAACATCCAACTCCAGACTTGCTACTTCCAACTTCCAACTCCTAACTTACAACTTACAACTCCCAACTCCCCCTACCGGTCGCCAACGGCGGCGTAGACATTGTCGCGGTTGTGGTATTTCCCGCATGTCGGGCACTTGGCGTCGCGGTTGAGCGGGTCGGATGCCACACACTGGCCGTCGGGACCAGCCGAGAAAAGGGCGTAGCTCGTGTGCGGAGGGGGGCTGACATAAACGAAGTCGCGGCCCCAGGAGTCATGGATTGAAAAATAGTAGCAGTTGAGCTGTGGCTTCGACAAGTTGATGGTGTCATGGAGGTTGTGGAGCTTGTCTTTTCCGGCGGCTTCGTCTAGGAAGGGCTTGACGCGCTTGAAGAAATGGATGTCGCGATCAGATGGCGCCAAAGCACCGAACAATGCGCCGAGCGCAACGGCCTTCCGAAGGGCCTTGCCGTTTTTTCCCCAGTCCGATCCTCCGCCGAAGTCTCCGAGGATCTCCTCGGGGGATACGCCCTTGTAGATGTTGAGAAGGGGGTTGCTGTCTTCTTTGCCAGGGTTGGTGGGGTTGCGGCGATCGACGAGATATGCCAACAGTCCGAAATTGAACGGAGCCGGTTCATTGGCCTTGCGCGAAATCGCCATGGGCATGGCGTAGCCGAAAGCCGAACCGGGCGGAGTGCCGCAACCCGACTGCGGGAGATTGTGGTCCTCATAGTTGTCTTTGAAGCCTGCGGTCGCCGGCGGGTAGATGCCGTACTCGGCGTGGTATTCCTCAATGGCGGCCTTGATCAAGTTGAGCTGCTTGACAGTTCCGCTGATGTTGCCGGCGGAAGTGGCCGGCGAGACGAGACGGAAGGTGATGCCCATGAGCAGGGCCATCACGACGACGACCACGAGGATCTCAAGAAGCGTGAAACCGGACTTGCTGTTCATGGCAAACCTCCTTGTCTGCTGTTTGCTACCCGTTGAGGGACGAGATGATGGAGACGAGCGGCAGGAACATCGCGATGACGATCGTGCCGACGATCACGGCGAGCAGGATGATCACCATCGGCTCGAGAATCGAGGTGAGGCCGGAAACGGCATTGTCCACCTCGTCCTCGTAGGTGTCGGCGATGCGGGTGAGCATGTCGGCGATCGCGCCGGTCTCCTCGCCGACGTCGACCATGCTGATCACCATGGGCGGGAAGGCCTTGGTCTGCTCCATGAGGCCCGACATGTTCTCGCCTTCCTTGACGCCGTCGTGGACCTGCTGGAGGGCGTTGTAGAAGATGATGTTGCCGGAGGTGTCGCGAACGATGCCCAGGGCCTGGAGCATCGGGACGCCGGAGGCGAGCAGGGTGCCGAGCGTGCGGGTGAGACGAGCGATGCAGGTGCGGCGCGTGAGGGTGCCGAAGACGGGCAGGTTGGCCTTGATCCGGTCGAAGAAGACCTTGCCGGCCGGCGTCCGGCCGAAGGTCGAGACCAGCAGGATGAAGCCGACAACGCCGGCGGCAATGTAGATGAAGTAGTTCTTGAGCAAGTTGGAGAAGCTGATCACGAGCTGGGTGATCGCCGGCAGCTCCTTGCCCTCGAGAAGGTCGGCGAAGATCTCCTCGAACTTCGGGATGACCGTCAGCATGAGGACGGCTGTGATGCCCACGGCGGCGATGAGGATGACCACCGGGTAGGTCATGGCGCCCTTCACTTTGTTCTTGATCTTCTCGGCCTTCTCCATGAACTCGGCCAGTCGCGTGAGGACGAGTTCCGTGACGCCGCCGGCCTCGCCGGCGCGGACCATGTTGATGTAGAGGTTGTCGAAGATCTTGGGGTAGTTGCCAAGGGCCTCGGAGAAGGAGTTGCCCGACTCGACCGACTCGCCCATGCCGTAGAGGGCGTCCTTCAGCGTGGCGTTCGTGCACTGGCGCTCAAGGACGCGGAGGCTGCGCAGCAGGGGCATGCCGGCGGCCATCAGGGTCGCCATCTGGCGGGTGAAAACGGTGAGGTCCTTTTGCTTCACGCGCGGACGCAGAAAGGCCGGAAGCTTGATCTCGGCGTTCATGCCGGTCTTCTTCGCGGTCTTGGCGGCGGCGGATTTGCTGCCGTCGGCCTGGCCGATCGCCTTCGGGATGAGGTTCCGGGCGCGGATCTGGGCGATTGCCTGCTGCTGGTTCTCCGCCTCAATGGTCGAACGGACTTCCTTGCCGCTTGCGTCCTGTGCGATGAAGTTGAACTTCGCCATAGTTTGATCCTGAAGGCGCGGGGGCGGAGGCCGCGGGACGGCCTCCCTGCCGCCTGGCCGCTACATGCTGAAGATGGAGAGGTTGGTCATCTTGTACTTCGCGCAGACGTCGAGCGCCTCGACGAGGAACTCGTGCGGCGAGTCGGCGGTGCACCGCAGAAGGACGTTCGCCGTCTTCGACATCTTGGAAGCCGTCTGGATTCGCTTGTCGAGGCCCTCGAGCGAGACCTTGGTGCCCTTGAAGACGAAGCCGTACTTGTTGATCTCGATGTTGATGAGATCGGGCTGGGTCTCCGGCTTTGCGTTCGGGTCGGGGGCCGGGCGCGAGGCCATCAGGCGCGAGAGGATGTCCTCCTGCTTGAGGGTGACGACGAAGAAGATGAGGAGCTGGAAGACGACGTCGATCATCGGCGTCATCTCAGCCTTTGCCTCGCCTACCTGCAAACCTTTTCCCTTGGCCATGGGCTACCTCCCCCTTCCTTTCTTGTGGTGCGACTCCGTCTCCTTGTGCTCCTGCACGGCGACGAAGCCGATCTTCCAGCAGCCGGCGCGCGTGCAGACGTCCATGACGCGCTTGACATCGGCGTGCTTGGCGCGCCAGTCCGCGCGGATCAGCACCGGGAAGGCCCCGAACTTCCGGTAGCGCTGGGTGATGATGTTGCGCAGCTGGTTTTCGTTCAGGGTCGCGTTGTTGATGGAGACCCTCCCGTTGGGGAAGATCTTGGTGCGCCGGGAGACCTCGATGACGATGGTCTGGACCGGCATGTTCTCCTGCGTGATCGTCTCGCCGTGGATGCTGTCCTCCAGCTCGATGTCCTTGTTGATCTCCTTGGACATCTTCAGCGTGACGACGAAGAAGATGATGAGCTGGAACACGACGTCGATCATCGGCGTCATGTTCATTTCGCCGCCATCGGCGGTTGGCTTTCTTCGTGCCATGCGGTGCCTCCTTTGCCGGGGGTTGGCCGCGCGCTACTCGACCACTTCGACGTGGCGCAGGTCCTTGATGAGCTCGAAGGTCAGGGCGGACATCCGAAGGACGAGGCGGGAGACGTTGTTGCGGATGATGTAGTAGGCGCAGACGGAGGGGATCGAGACGACGAGGCCGCCGGCGGTCGTCCAAAGGGCCTGGGAGATGGCAAGGGCGAGGGCGCCGACGTCGGGCGAACCGGTGGCGAGGCCTTCGAAGGCCATGATCATACCTTGGACGGTACCGAGCAGGCCGAGGGACGGGGAGATGTTGCCGCAGACGGAGATCCAGTTGATGCGCTGGGCCATCTTCTCGTTCTCGATGTCGGCGGCCGTGTTGATCGCCTCCTGGATGACGTCGAAGCCTTCCTCGACATGCTGGAAGCCGGAGGAGAGGACGTTGGCCAGCGGGCCGGGCTCGCCTTCGCAGACCTTGAGGGCCTTGAGGACGTCGCCCTCGGCCATCGCGGCGGAGACCTTGTCCACGAGGGACTGCGGAATCATCTTCTCGGCCTTCATGGCGATCGCGCAGTCAACGAGGAAGTAGATCGAGGCGACGCCGGAGCCGAAGAGGGCGAGCCAGAGGACGGTGCCGAGCCAGCCGGAGCCGAAGATAACGGCGATCAGCGAGGTGGAGTCCTTGCTCTTGGAGGCGCCCTTCTTGGCCTCGGGGTTGGCGTCGAGGGTGGTGTCGGCGTCGGTCGGAGCCGCCGGCGCGGCGGCGGCCGGAGCGTCGGCGGCGAAATCTGGCACTTCCGGTGCATCCTGCGCGAAGGCGGGCGCGGCAACGGCGGCGAGGAGGCCGGCGGTCATCATGGCAATCTTGAGGGTCTTGTTCATTTTGGTTCCTTGGAGTTTTGGGGTTGAGGGGGGATGAGGGTGGGTGAAATCAGGCAGTTAGGGCTACAGCTTCTTGGCGTAGTCGCTCTTCGGGTACTTCTGGCGGATGGTCGAGCGCATCTTCTCGGCGTTGCTGTTCTGCGAGATCGCCTCGAAGGCCTTGGCGGCCTTGAAGAGGGCCTCGGGCTGGACATCGGCGACGTTTTCGTAGAGGATCACGACGCGGAGGTAGCCGTCCTTGAGGGCGTTGAGAGGCTCCTTCTGCTCCATCAGCATGTCGCCGCGCATGATGAGGGCGGAGGCGGAGGCGCGGCGGTCGCCGTTGGAGATCGCCTTCGAGATGAGTTCGGCGAGCTTCGCCTTCTTGTCCTTCTTGAGGAGCGCCTGCCAGTAGGTCGGGGCCATTTCGCCGAGGTAGGCGGCCTGGGGCTTGGCCTTGATCAGTCCTTCGCAGAGGGCAATGGCCGCGTCGGCGTCGCCGGCGTCGAGCTTCGCCTGGGCAAGATAGCGGGCCGCGGGCTCGTCCCATCCGAGCATCGCGTACTGCGAGACGATGGCCTCGAGGACGGGGATCGCGGCGGAGGACTTGCCGCTCCTCACGGCATTGATGGCGGCGTCGAGCTTTTCGGGCTTCGGCACCTCGACGCGATCGACTTCGTTGGCCATGACGTCGGTCGTGATTTGCTGGCCGCCCTGGCGGGTCTGGGTGACGACGTATTTCTTGGCCTGCGGACGCCAGAGGATGTCGCCGACGATCTGGGTGCCGTCCTTGCGCGTGATGCGGCCGCGCATGGTCTTGGCGGCCGCCTGCTGGGCAAAGGCGTCTGTGGCAGCGACGGCAACGGACAGGCAGATTGCGAGAAGCATTTTCGTTGTCTTGGTATGCATGGGAATCCTTTCGATGGTTAAGATGGTTGGTTGGTCCGGCTATTCGGCGGGGGCGGGTTCAGGCGCGGGGGCGGGCGCGGCGTTGCCGAGCTCGACGGCGGCCTGCTGTTTCCAGGCGTTGAACTGGGCGGCGTAGCGGCCCTTCGGGAAGCGGCCGAGGTACTCGCCGCAGTTGTCGGCGACGACATCCCAGAGACCGTGGTCGATAAGAAGCGGCACCGACTCGAGGTAGGCGGTCTCGACGATGGCGGTGCGGCGCGTGTCGCCCGATCCGGAGTCGATGATGCCCTGGTAGGAGATGAGCGCCTTGCCGCGGTAGTCGGCGGCCTTGGCGGCGTCGCCGAACTCCTTTTCGGCTTTCGCCTTGCGGGCCATGATGCGGCCGGTTTCCAGATCGCACTGCGCGACTTCGAGGTCGTTGGTGCGGCGCTTCTTGACCTCTTTCATCGCGTCGAGCGAGTAGTTGAAGAGATCGAAGCGGCGGGCCGAGTCCTTCTCGGCGAGGCCGGCCTCGGAAGCCGCCTGGCTGAGGAGGAGATTGGCGTCGATCACGAGGACGATGTTGGGGAAGTCGGCGATGAAGGCCCGAAGCTTGTCGACGGCCGCGCCGTAGTTCTTGCTGACGACGAGGAGGCGGCAGTCGGCATAGCGCGCCTGGACGAGGATGGCGGGGTCGTCGGCCGCAAGGGCGATTACCTTGTCCACCGCGACGCGGGCCATCTCGAACTCCTTGGCGTCGATCAGGGCGTTGGCGGCGCGGAGGAGGTCGTGCTTCGAGTAGTCGGCGCCGTTGCCCGAGAACATCTCGCGGTAGCGGGCGATGGCCTCCTCGCGCATGCCGAGCTTCATCAGGTTGTCGGCGATGAGCGGGAGGGCGCTCTTGGCCTGCTCGGAGTTCGGATACTCCTTGCGGAGGCGCGAGAGGGCGGCCTCGGCCTTGGCGGCGTCCTTGTTCATGGCGTGGATGGAGCCGATCTGGATGAGCGCGGCGGGGGCGGAGTCGCCCTTCGGGTAGTCGGCGATGAGTTCCTCGTAGGTCTTGACCGCGACCTCGCGCATCTTGGCGAGACGGGCCGCGTCGGTAATCGGGAGCTGCGTGAGCGAGACGGCCTTGTTGAAGAGCGAGACTTCGCGGATCTTGGCGTTCTGGGCCTTTTCGCGCGCATCGACCTCGGCGGAGGGCGGCGGCTCCTTCAGCTCGGCGGCGAGCTTGTCGAACTCCGAGATCGCAAGGGAGAGATTGCGGACGGCGGTGGCGCGCTCGGCTTCGTTGGTCGTGTCGCCGCGAATCGTCTCGAGCGCCATCGTGCGAAGGGCGCCGGCCTTGCGGAAGCGGGTCGAGTAGAGCGCCTGGAGGGGCTTGGGCTCGGACCTGAGACGGCCGATGAAATCGTCGAGGACGGGAATCAGGCTCGCGTAGTCGCCGGTCTCCTCGTGAATCGAGGCGATGCGCGAAAGGGCGTCGTAGGCGCGCGGCGAGTTGGTGTAGGACTCGGCGACGATCGAGTAGAACTCAAGCGCGTGGGGGTAGTCCTTGTCCTGGTACGCCTTCTCGCCGAACATGGCGAGGTAGCTGACGCAGGAGGGGTGGGTCGGATAGAGACGGAAGAAAAGCGAGTAGGTGTCGAGACGCAGGTCGTCGCGCCCGTACTCGCCCCAGTGCTCCGCGACGCGGATCAGCTCGTCGCCGGCCGCCATCTTGCTCTCGCGGCTGTCGCGGAAGCGCTCGGCGAGATGGCCGATGACCGTCTGGGCGTAGAGGATGGCGTTCTCGTCCTTGTGCGTGTCGCGCATGTAGCAGCGGGCGAGGTCGCCGAGGGCGGAAATGGCGTCGGGGCAGTCCGGGAAGCTGTTGAGGACCTGCGCCAGGCGGCTCTTGGCCTCGTCGATCTGGCCCTGCGCGACGAGGGCGCGGGCGTCACGGTACTGAATCGTGCGGACGCGCGCCGTCTGCTCGGGCGTGACGACGGTCTTGACATTCCCGCCGAAAACGTCGACCAGCCACTCGCGGACCTGGTCGGAGTGCTCGCCGGCGTCGGCGGCCCAGTTGGTCTCGGGGTAGCGGAGATAGACGTTGACGAAGTGGTTGTAGGCGCCGTCGCCCTTGCGCTTGCCGGTGTTGACGTCCTTGGCGCCAAGGAGGAGGGAGAGGATGGCTTCGCGCTGCTTGGGGTCGTTCGCGTTGAAGCCCTCGGCGTCCATCATCTGCTGGGCCTTCTCCTGGAGCATGACGGCGAGGAGGTAGCGGCACTCGGCCATTGGGGAGACGCGCGTGAGCTGCTCGCCGGTCTCCTGCTCCTGCTCGACGAGGGCCTGGTGGATCTGGGTGAGGGTGCTCATGTAGGTGTCGACGAGCTTCTTCGCGCCCTCGGGGTTGTTCTGGATCATCAGCACGTGGGCCTTCAGGACGATCGCCTTGCCGAACCAGAGGTCCTGGACCCAGAGGAGCTTGTCGCAGACCTTGTTGACGTCGTCAAGCAGCGGCTTCTGCGCCTTGGGGTCCTTGGCCTCCTCGGCGAGGGAGAGCTTGATCTCGGCCATTTCGGCCATGCACTGGCGGGCGATGTGCTGCGGAAGCTGGCAGGTGTCGAGCATGACCTGGTACATCTGCGCGGCCTGCTCGCGGCGCTTCATGGAGAGAAGCATCTGCGTATACTTGTAGGCGGCCTCGTCGTACATCTTCCGGAGCGATTCGGGGGCCGTCGAGATGATCTTCCCGTTTTTGTCCTTGGACTGGTACTTCGAGAAGAAGCTACCGTAGATGGCGGAGCACTCGTCGTACTTGGCGTAGGTGAAGTAGGCCTCGGCGAGGGCGAGCTTCATCGCCCACAGGATGTCGTCCTTCGCGCCGGACTTCTCGGCCGCGACAATGCGGGCCTTGACGTCGTCGAACTTGCCGCGGAGCAGCTCGCCCTTGAGCTGCAGCGCCGCGGCGCGCGTGCGCGCCTCGGGGTACTTTGCGGAGAGTTCCTTGAGGACGAGGTCGGCGATGTCGAGCAGGGTCATGCGCTGCAGGCCCTCGACGTAGATCATGCCTTCGTCGAGTTCCGAGAGCGGCTGCTGCGCCGCCGCCGGGACGGCCAGAAGGGCGCCGGCGCATGCGAGCGCGGCCAGCCTCGCCAGCGGGCGTGTCATGTTGTTGTGTTTGTCATGCATGGCGTTCAAGTCCGAAATGTGGTGTTCGTCTTTTGCCACTATGTTAGAGAAGTTCGGCATTTTTGTCAAGGGATAATTTCGGCGGCGCCCTGGGAAGGGGGAGACGCTGGTTTGCGCACGGCGCCATTTTCGGGAAGCGGGGGGGGCGTCTTCCGCGCCGCACGCACGAAGCGCGCCCGGTGCACAAAGACGCCGAGGTCGGGCGGGTAGCCGGCAAGCCCGTATTGGGCCGGGTCGTACGGCTTAGGCGCCGCGATCGTGTAGACGCCGGTATCGGGGAGCAGCGCTTCCGAGACAAAGGTCATCGAAATTTCGTGGCGCCCCGCCGCGACCTTCACCAGCGCCACATAGCGATTGCCGGGGAAATCGACGCGGACAATCTGGTTCGAGGGGCCGCCCTTGGGCGGGAACCAGGAGAGATCAAAGGTTGCGGCGACGTTTCGTCCGGGAGAGGGAAGCGGCCCTACGATGCCGGCGCCCGGACGACTCCACGCGCCGCCCAGCCCCTTGCGAGCCCCGGGGTTGAGCCACTCGCCACGCAGGCCGATGGGCGATCCGCCCAGCCAGACTTCCTGCCGCCGGTTGTCCGCATCCGTTCCTGCGAGGGGCGTTGCCCACGCGAGGGTGTTGACAATCGTCGAGCGGTCCTGGACGGCGTCACGGAAGTTTCTGGACTTCACGAAGGAGACCTCGCGGTCTATCTTGGCGACAGGCTCCAGCGCAAAGCGTCTCTCCAGCGCGGCCATGGGATACGATGAAACGACGAGTACCTTTTCGGTCTTGGCGCGGCGCCCGATCCAGCGCGCGACGCGCGGCCACTTGCGCACCGCATGCGTGCCGAGGCCGACGACATGGCGCCGCCGATCCCAGGCGAACGGAATGGCATGGGGAAAATAGTCGAAGACGACGAGGTCGGGCGCGGCCGCGTCAATGGAGCGCCGAATTTCGTCGGCCAGCCACGCGCTGCCTCTGCCATTGACGGCGAAATAGGCGGTCGGACACGTGAACGGCGCGGCGAGCGCGAGAAGGGCAAGGGCCAAAAGCGCGATCCGCGCGAAAAGACGCGGCGTTGTCGCCGCCGGCGCAGCGTCGTTCTCGGAATGCGGAGGCGTCGTCATACGCGCAGAGAGCCAGCCCGAGAGCGGCGCCGCAAAAGCGGCGATCAGCGCCAGCACGGCGGGCAGGATGCGGCGGTAGCCCCAGATGCCCGCGACGCGCCCCCGGTTGGCGACGGCCTCGGCGCCGAGAATCAACGCCATTGCGCAGGCGCCCCAGAAGAAGAGGACGAAGGCCAGGCGATGGGCGCCGCCAGCCGGACGCCGCGCGAGCGCCGCGACGCCGACGGCGAAAACCACCAGCCCCGGCAGGCCCAGACTTTGCGCGGCGTAGCGAAACCCAATCGGCCGGAAGGCCAGCGCGGCGAGCGGAAGGGCCGCCGCGACAAGGACGGTCCAGGGGGGAAGCGTCCGGAAGGCATCGGCCAGGCGACGGCGAGGCGGAAAGTCTTTGCCGGTGAAGGCCACCCCCGCGACGAGCGCCACCAGGAGCGCCACCGAGACGAAGAGCACCAAATGCTCCGGCCCGCTGGCCGCCAGCTTGACGATGCGGGAGAGGCGCGTCCAGTCGCCGTAGGGGGCGCAGACGTGGCGCGTGAGATAGCATACCGGCGTGAAGCCCGCCACCAGGCCGAGGGCGCAGGCAGCGCGTTGGCGTGGCCGTTCGGCATCGGCGAGAAGCAGGATGGCGGTTGGCGCGGCAAAGAGCAGCGCCGTCATGTGGAGCGACGCCGCGTAGCCCAGCGCAAAAGCCGCGAGGGCGAAGGTCGTCGTCCCGCGAATCGGCCGCGCGGCATGCGAGAGGAAGACCGCCGTGGCCAGAATGGCGGCGGCGCAGTCGGCGAACTCCCCGCGGAAGAACCACGCGGGATAGGGCGTCGCGAGAAGCAGCGCGGCGGCCACCGGGAAGCCCCGCAGGCCGCCCCTCCGGCAGGCCACGGCGAAAAGCAGGGCGACCCAGACCGTGCCGAGGGCCGGCATGAACAGGCGGCGGAGGCCGCTGCCCGCCTCGGAGAGGGAGAAGAGCGGCGAATAGAAGGGCCGCAGCAGATGGCCCTTTTTGACTTCGAAGACACAGTCACGCGTCGGACGGCATTTCTCGGCGCTGCCTTCGACACGCCGTGGCCGGTAGCGCAAGGCGCGCGCGACGCGACGGGGAAGCTGCGCGCCGAATTCGTCCGGGCCGACAAGGGGCGTGCCGACGGCGATGGCGTCGGCCAGGAAGCCGTAGCAGGCCGTGTCAATGCCTGAGTAGTCATCCTGGTGCGGATGGGAAAGGAGGAAGGCGCCGCACAGGAGGGCGGCGGCGAGCGACGCCGTCACGACCTTCCAGCCGCCGCCGCGAAGCGTCCGCGCCAGCAGGATGGCCAGCGGCAGCGCGGTCGCGCAGAAGGCAAGTGTTGCGGCGACGGTCATGTTCAGGCACCTCGGCCATGCCGATCCGCGTCATTGCCGCGGCCGGGCCTCGACAGTTAGAAGGTTGTCGAGAGGTCGAACGAGACGACGTTGGAGTAGCCGTTGATGAAGTCGGTGTCGTAAACGCCGCTGGCGGGACGCGCATCGAGATGCTCGTCGTGCAACATGACCCGGGCGTAGGTGATGCCCATCTTCCACTTTTCGGTCAGCTTGGTCGTGAGGCCGATGCTCACGATGTGGCGGTCGCCGGCGGGCAGCATGTACCCGCCCTTTCCAAGCTTGATGGGGTCCATGTCGTAAACGTAGCCCAGGGCCACGCTCGCGTATTCGGAGAGCTCGTACTCGGCGCCAAGGCCGAAGCGCCAGCAGTCGCCCCACTGGGTCTCGGTCTTGGATTCGGGTATCTGGCCGAGGAGCGCCGGATCGAAGTGGATCGTGATGTCCTTGAAGCAGCAGTAGTCGGTCCAGGTGACGATGGAGCCAAGCTTCCAGCGCTCGATGCCGGAATAGTTGACGCCAAGCGACAGGCTCTGCGGAAGGTCGAGGTCTTCCCAGATGTCGTACTTTCCCGGAAGTCCCTTGACCGTGGCTTCGCCTTCAAGCGGCTCGCGCATCTTGGAGCGGTAGACCAAGCCGAAGCCCAGGGTGTCGGTGGCCTTGAGGGCGAAGGCCGCGTTGAAGCCGTAGCCGACGCCGTCGGCCTCATTGACGAGTTCGCGGTCGATCGTCGGGATGTTGCGGGTGAGGGTCACGTCGCAGTACATCACGTCGAAGCCCACCGCCAGGGAGAACGCGTCGGAGATCTTGTAGGAGAGGTTGGGGTTGAAGTTGTAGGTGGAGATCTCGGTCTCGACCGAGTTGAAGCGTCCGGGCCAGTCGGGGCTGTGCTTGATGCCGATGCCATAGGGCGAATACTCGCCGAAGCCCAGGGTGAAGTCCTCATTGAGCCTGTGCGTGACATAGAGGAAGGGCGGCGGGAACCACTGGTCCTTGGGAGTGTAGGTGTTGCGGCCGTTCTGCTCGAGCACGGCGAGTTTCATGCCGGGGTTGACGAGCGAGTAGCCGACGAGGAAGCCGTCTGTCTTCGCCTGCGAGAGGAGGGCGGGGTTGGCGTAGACCGCCGAGGCGTCGGCGTACTGGCCCATCGTGGCGCCGCCCAGGGCGACGCTGCGCGCGCTGGTCTCGTACATGGAAAAACCCGCGCCAAGCGCGGACGATGCAACAGCCATGGCGGAAACAGCCGCTGCCGTGGCCTTGTGGAGATTGGATTTCATGGCGTTAGATTATACCAAACCGGCTGCTTTCCGCAGACCGAGGAGTTCGCGGGCGTGGGCCTTCACGACGGCGGTGATGTCGTTGCCGCCAAGCATGCGGGCAAGTTCGTCGACGCGCGCCGCGTGATCGAGAAGCGTGATGCCGGCCAGCGTGCGGTTCCCCTCGACGCGTTTCGCAACAGAGTAGTGGGCGTCGCCGAAGGCCGCGACCTGCGGCAGGTGCGTGATGCAGATGACCTGGTGCGTCTTCGACAGCCGCAGGAGTTTCTCACCGACGGCGCGCCCGACCTCGCCGCCGATGTTCGAGTCGATCTCGTCGAAGACCAGCAGCGGAATGGAGTCGTGCTCGGCCAGAACCGACTTCGTGGCGAGCATCACGCGCGCGATTTCGCCGCTCGACGCGATTTCGTGAAGGGGCATCGTCGGCTCGCCGGGGTTGGGGGCGAAGGAGAAGACCGCCTCGTCCATGCCGTTCGCGGCCGGCTCCTTTGGCGTGACCGCCACGTCGAAGACCGACTGCGCGAAGCCGAGCGGCTTGAGCTCCTTCGTGATTTCGGCGGCGAGCTTCCGGCCGGCCTTTTCGCGGAGCGCGGAGAGCGTCTTGCCGGACGCGCGCATCCGGGCGTCGGCGGCGGCGATTTCGCCGTCGAGCGCGGCCAGGCGCTTTTCGCGGAAGAGCAGCCGGTCGAGCCGTTCCTTGGCGGCGTCGCGCTTGGCGGCGATGGCGTCCAGGCTCTGGCCGTACTTGCGCTTGAGCCGGTGGACCAACTCCATGCGCGCCTCGAGGTTCGCGAGCGTCTCCGGATCGGAGTCGACGTCGGAGAGCCGGTCGGAAATCGTGCGCGAAAGCTCCTGCACGGTAATCGCGGCCGAGGCGGCCTCCTCGTGCCACGCCGCCGCCTCGGGCAGGATGCGGGCGAGTTCGGTGAGGCCGTGCTGGACGGCGGCGAGGCGGTCGAAGACCGAGTCCTCGCCGTCCGTCAGGGCCGACAGGAGCGCGCCGCCCTGCTCCAGGATGGCGTTCGCGTTGCAGGCCTCCTTGTGGCGCTCGATGAGCGGCTCGCCGTCGTTTTCGTCGAGGGCGGCGTCGTCGATCTCCGAGACGATGAAGGAGAGCCGGTCGATTTCGGCGGCGATGTCGTCTCCGCTCTCCGCGAGGAGCGAGGCGCGCTCGGAAAGCAGGGCCGCGCGCGCCGCGTAGTGGGCCGCGTAGTCCTCCCGCGCCTTTTCGGTGCGGCCGAAGGCGTCGAGCAGGGAGAGCTGGAATTCGGACGAAAGGAGCGACTGGTGGTCGTAGGGGCCGTGCATGTCGATCAGGAGCGCCCCGATCCGGCGCAGCGTGGCGACGGTCGAGGGCGAGTCGTTGATCCAGCACTTGCCGCTTCCCGAGACGGAGACGAGCCGGCGCACGAGCAGCTGCCCCTCTTCGCAGGGAGGAAGGCCGGAGTCCTCGAGAATGGCGTCGACGGCCGCGGTCCTCTCAAGCGAGAACGACGCCTCGACGACGAGTTCCCTCTCGCCGCTCCGCACGGCGCCGTGGTCGGCGCGGTCGCCGAGGATGAGGCTCAGCGCCCCGATGATCACCGACTTGCCGGAGCCGGTTTCGCCCGTGATGACGTTCAGGCCGGGTTCGAAGGCCACCTGCGCGTTTTCGACGATGGCCAGGTTCTTTACCTTGAGGAAGTTCAGCATCGTCAATCCTTGTAGAGGACCATCGTCCGGGGCGGGATCTTGGTGGCGTCGATCTTGTCGCCGGTCACGATTTCGCCGCCGGGGAGGAGGAAGTGGGTGCCCTCGTCGCGCCAGCTCGGCCCGCAGATGTTGAAGGCCGGGTTCGTCGCGGTGACGGGGCCGCCGACCTTGTAGCCGGAGAAGACCTTGGTCTCGGGGGAGAGCGCGCCGAGCTTGGCGGCGTCGAGTTCGTCGCCCCTGAAGTAGGTGCCGTCGGGCTGCACGTAGATGGTGCGCGCGCTGTTCCACTCGGCGCCGGCAAGGGCGGCGAGGGCGGCGTTGGCGACCTCGCCAAAGGCGCCTTTCGAGAAGCCGGCGTCGCCGAGGGTCGAGACGGGCTCGGGTTCGTTGCCGTCGTCGGCCTCGCCGACCGTCACGCGGGTGCCGGCGGGAATGGCGCGCCAATTCGTGATCTCGGCGCCGGTCTTCTTGATGCCGCTGGGGAACTCGTAGATGGTCGTCGGGGCGTTGTAGGCGTCGCGGGCGATGTCCCAGGCCGAACGCTTCGGGCCAATCACGAGGCTGCCCAGTTCGGCCTCCTTCGCGGCATAGCGGGCGGTGGCCTCCTCCTCGGAGACGGGGGCGTCGGGATCGGAGGCGGGCTCCCTCTCCCCTGCAACGGGCGAGACGGCGGGAACCGGCTGGGCCGGCGCAGGGGCGGCGGCGGTGGCCGAAGGGGCGGCCGGCGCCGTTTCAGCCGCGGGTGGCGCAGGTGGCGCAGACGGAGTCTCGGCTCCGCCGACGGTGACTTTCGTGCCGGCGGGGATCGCCTTCCAGTTGGTGATCTCGGCACCGGTCTTCTTCGTGCCGTCGGGGAATTCGTAGAGAGTGGTCGAGGCGTTGTAGGCGGTCTTGGCGATGTCCCAGGGCGAATGCTTCGGGCCGACGACGCCTGGCCCCGTCGCGGGCGGCTTTGCGGACGGCGGCTTTGCGGGAGTCGTCGTCGCGGGCTGGGGCTTCTTGGTGGAGGAAGGCGGCGGGGCCGCGGGGGTTTTCTTGCCCGACGCCGGCTTCGGCGCCGGTGTCTTCGGCGCCGCCTTCTTCTCGACGCTGTAGAGGAGCTGCTGGAGCTCCTTGTCGGCGACGACGAGGCGCCCGGCCTTGACGTCGGGATCGATCGCCGGCTTGCTCGCGAGCCCGAGCTTCCGCCGGACGGAAGGCAGCGCCATGCGCATCGCGCAGCGCTTGCGTCCGCGGTGGCTGCGCTTGTGCCACTGGTTCGGCGCGCCATACGCGACCATGGAGTGGGTCAGCACCTTGTTGTCGGGAATCTTGTAGGCCTTCTTCAGCTCGTCGAGCAGGTTCTTGAGGGCCGTGCACTGCGCCGCCGTGGGATCCTTGTCGTGGAAGCCGACGACCTCGATGCCGACCGAGTAGTTGTCGAGCGAGGAGAGGCCGTTCCACATCGAGCGGCCGCAGTGGTAGGCGACGCGCTTCCGGTCGATGATGCGGTAGATGCGGCCGGCCGTGTCGACCATGTAGTGGGCTTCGCCGTTCTTCTGGAGCTTCGCGCCGGAGCCGCGGAGCGTGCCCTCCGTCGTGTGGAGGATGATGAAGCGCGTCGAGCTGCGAACCGGCCGCTCCTTGTTCTTCGGGCTGTAGTAGGTGTCGAGAACCGACACGGCGGCCTGCAGGGCGCAGGCCGATGCGATGAGGACGAGGACGGCGGCGCGAAGGACGCGCCGCGCCATCGCGCCGCACGCCCGTGCCGCAAGCGTCCTCGTCCCCGCCGCCGTCATTTCGACCAGTCCGCCTTCGCGACGAGCAAGTTGTGGGCCGTCATCTCCTTCGGGATCTCGAGCCCGAGGAGGGCGAGCGCCGTCGGGGCGATGTCGCAGAGCTTTCCTTCCGGGGCGAGGGTGGCGCCGGGGGCGTCCTTCGCAACGTAGATCAGCTCGACCTCGTTGAGGGTGTGGCTCGTCTTGACCATGCCGGTCTTGTAGTCAACCATCTGCTCGGAGTTGCCGTGGTCGGCCGTGATGAGGATCGACGCATCGAGTTCGAGGAGGCGGTCCACGACCTTGCCGACGCATTCATCGACGATCTCGATCGCCTTGACCGCCGACTCCATGACGCCCGTGTGGCCCACCATGTCGCCGTTGGCGAAGTTCACGACGATGAAGGCGTAGGGATTGTCCTCGAGTCGGCGCAGCAGCTCGTCCGTGACATTGTAGGCGTCCATCTCCGGATGGGTCGCGAAGGTCGCCGGGTCGAAGCGGCTGGGGACGTCCACCTGGTCCTCGCCCTTGTAGGGAACCGTCGACTTGCCGTTGAAGAAGCTCGTCACATGGCGGAACTTCTGCGTCTCGGCGATGCGGAGCTGGCGCAGCCCGGCGTCGGAGACGACCTCGCCGAGGAGCTTGTCCATGCCGCCGCCGGCGCCCATTGCGCCGAGGAGGTAGTCGTCGAACTCGTCCCAGTAGCGCGTGAAGCCCAGGTAGGCGACCTTCGGCCGGCGGGCGCGGGTGCCGGGGTAGTCCGCCGAGACGAAGGCCTGCGTGAGCTGGATCGCGCGGTCCTGGCGGTAGTTGGTGTGCATGACGACGTCGCCGTCGGCCATGCCGGCGTAGCCGCCGATGGCGTAGCAGGGAATGTACTCGTCGTACATGTCCTGGCCGTCGGGGGTCTTGTCGTTGGCGTAGGAGGCCTTCACGGCCTCGACCGCCGTCGCGGCGGGGCGGCCCTTGCCGTCGACGAGGCAGGCGAAGGCCTCGTCGGTGAGCTCGTATTTCTTGGAGCGGTCCATCGCGTAGTAGCGGCCCATGACCGTGCCGATCGCGCAGTTGCCGACGGCGGCCATCTCGCTTTCGAGGCGCGCGATGTACTCAAGCGTGCTGCGCGGCGGCGTGTCGCGGCCGTCCAGGAAGGGGTGCACGACGATGCGGCCGGCGGGGAACTCGGCGCGTGCGCGCCGCATGAGCTTGAAGAGATGCTCCTGGTGGGCGTGGACGCCTTCGTCCTGCAGGAGACCGAAGAAGTGGAAGGTCGAGTTGTTGCCCTTCCAGGACGCGATCAAGTTCTTCCACTTCGGCGACTCGAAGAGTTCGCCCGAGGTCAGGCCGTCATCGATGCGCTTGAGTTCCTGGATCACGACGCGGCCGGCGCCCATGTTGAGGTGGCCGA
>JAEEGL017216349.1_pt1 | contig 27832 bp, 25 predicted proteins | sample 9134231 | NCBI WGS metagenome assembly JAEEGL01 (sample SAMN16246548, study PRJNA631951) | gut metagenome | biome: gut microbiome; feature: rumen; material: fiber-attached | host: Bos | place: Iran: Karaj | collected 2018-10
ATTATTCAAATGAATGTCCATATGTAGAATATGAAGTTAAAGAATTATCTGAGTATGCTAACAAAAAAGGAATCAAATTAAATTTTATAAAAATTGATTCTTTAGAAAAAGCCAAAAATGCACCATGTATAATAAATAATTGGGCTAATTTTTATAAAGGAAAATTTATATCAAATACAATATTAAATGCTAATGCATTTGAAAAAATAATAAAATAGTATAATATTCAAAGTATGAAATAGAGGGCTGAAATATGGAAAATGAATTAAAAGAATTTATTGAGTTCAAAAAAAATTATAAGTTTGATCAATTAGAAACAGTTGAAAAGAATGGTAATTTATATTGTAAAGATATTCTATTGAAAGATGAAAATGGATATGTAGGAGAATCTGATGAATGGATTAATGTAGGTTACTCATTACGTGGAATGTATCCAAAATTATTATCTAATTTATTTCCATATGAGTTTACTTTTAAGGGTCATAAATTAAATTCAATTGAATGCTTCTTTCAAGGAATTAAATTTAAAGATAAAAATTTACAAAAAGAATTATTTAAATATAGTGGAAAAGAAGCACTAGTATTACAAAAAGCATCAGACTACAATTGGAAAGAAACTGGTATCATCTACTGGCAAGGTAATCCAATAAAAAGAGATTCTGATGAATATGAGCAGTTAGTAGATGAATTATATATAAGCGCTATTCAAAATGAATTCTATAAAAATGTTATTAAGAATTGTAATTTACCTATAATTCATGCCATGGGTGAAAAAGAAAAAAGTAATACTGTATTTACAAGATATGAATTTGAATTTATGTTAAACTGTCTACATGATTTCCTAAATCGATAATATATATAATAGAAGAAATTAATAGAAATGTGGTGATTAAATGAATAAAACCAAAACAAATAGAATAACTAAATCTGAATTCTTAAAATTAAATGAAGATGATTTATTATTTATTACCAATCCAGGTAGAATGGGTGATGAAGATGGAACTACATTTATTATAAAAAATGAAAACAAATTAATAATGTATAGAATTGATGGTTGGATGTATCCAATTCATGAAGATGAATACCAAATATCAATGAAAGAAACAGCAAAACAATTTCCAAAGTGGTTTGAAGCTTGGAAACATGCAAATGATAAAGAATATAAAGGAAAGTATAAATATTTATACATGGGCTTTGGTAATGGATTATGTATTGATAATTCTATTTATGGTGAATTTGAACCATATTTAAATAAAAAGATAGATGAATATCTAAAAGATAGTTTGGAAGAAGAAAAAGATAATCTTATGTACGCAGCTATTTTTAATGTATGGAAAAATGCTATTATAAATATGGCTAATGATAAAGGTTATAAGTTAATAAATAAGATTGATTATAATGGAGTAGAAAAATGAAGAAAAAAATATTAATAAGTTTATTAGTAGTTATTCTATTATTATTAACTGCATGCGTTAATAATAAAGAAAGTAAGAATACCAATAATACTACAAATAATAATGAAACTAAACAAAATAATAATTCGGTAGTAGTTTATTTTTCAGCTACTGGTAATACTGAAAAAATAGCCAAAAGGATTGCAAAATTATCAAAGAGTGATATTATCGAAATAATACCTCAAGATAAATATGAAAAAAAAGATTTAGATTATAATAGTGATTGTCGAGCTAACAGAGAACAAAATGATAGTAAAGCAAGACCTAAAATTAAAAATAAAATTGATATTAATAAGTATGACACTATCTATTTGGGATATCCTATTTGGTGGGGAACAAATCCAAAGATAATATTAACATTATTAGATACATATGATTTTACAGATAAAACTATAATTCCATTTTGTACTTCAGGAAGTACTGACATTAGTGGAAGTGTAAATGACTTGAGAAATTATAATAATAAATTAAATATCAAAGATGGAAAAAGATTTAGTATTGATGATAGCGATAAAACTCTAAAAGAATTCATAAATCAAAGCTAATAGTTTAAAAATACTTTTAATGGCTAGAGTAATCTAGTCTTTTTTGATATACTAAATTTAATAAAAGGAGTATAAAATGAAGATTATTAATATAAAAGATAATGATAAATACTTAGATGAATATATAAGATTATGTTTATTAGAATGGGGATCATCTAAAAATAAAGATGAAATGCAAGAATATATTAGTAACAAGAAGAAAAAAATTATAAAAGAAGATAAAGTAATAAGTGTATTAGGATTAATTGATAATGATATACTAATTGGATTTATTTCATTATTTAAATATGATGGAGAAGAACGACAAGATTTAACTCCATGGTATGCAACTTTATATGTTAAAAAAGATTATAGAGGAAAAGGCTATTCTAAATTATTAAATGATGCTTTATTAGAAGAAGCTAATAAATTAGGTTTTGATAAAGTATATTTAAAAACAGATTTAATTAATTACTATGAAAAATATGGTGCTAAGTACATTGATAAACTAAATAATGGTGAAAGTCTTTATTATATTGATTTAAAAACAAATAAATAATAAACAAAGAATACATAACAAACTGTTATAAATAGATTAGTAAACAACTGTTAATAATTAATAGTTGTTTTAAAATGAGTCAAAAATGTCAAAACAAAAATCAAGTTATAGTCATTCATTGATAATAAATAATTAGAATAATAAAATAGAATTATAAACATAGAATTAACTAGGAGTGATTATTAATGAAAATAATTTATAGATTAATTTTGATATTAACAATAATTCTATTAATACCTAATACATATGCAAAAGAATATTGTAATCCAAAAGATGTAAAAATTGAAAATGCAGAATTAATAGATAATAAAGGTACTATAGATATTAATGAACCAAGTGTAAAAGATAATGAAATATTTCTAGATTTAAAAATGAATCATGTTAAGGACTATGCAATTTATAAAATTGTTATTAATAATACTTCTGATAGTAATTACTATCTCCACAATAAAAGTATTAATTTAAACAGTAATTATTTTAATTGTGAAATAATTTCAAGTGAAAACGATAAGATAATAAAACCTAATGAAAAGAAAGAAATTAAGATTAAAGTAACATATAGAAAAAAGATAGATGAGAAAAAATTTAAAAATGATATTTATGAAGATAATCAAAGAATAGAACTAAAACTTCAAAATACAAATCCAAATAGTATTTTAAATAATCCATTAACTAAAAATAATAAATTCATAGTATTTGCATTATTGTTATTTATAGTTCTTAGTATTATTTATTACATGAAAAATAAAAAGGCAACTCAATTATTACTATTAATTGGAATTATTTTTATACCAATTAATATATATGCTATATGTACAGTTGAATTAACCATAAATACACATATTGTAGTTGAAAGAGGCAATCCTTGTACATTCAATGGAGAATTAACATCAGGAGTAGAATTTAAAAAAGGAGATTTCACTTATAGGTATATGGCAGAATCTTTATATCAACCTCCACCTAAACCACCAGGACCATATTATTCACCAAATCCTCATGGTAAAAGTACATTCAATGCAGGAGATGGAAATGATAATGTACCAGCAACTGGAATATCTACATGGAATCCTATAACAGAAGACGGATGGGGAGTAAGATATACACCTGGTAATGATAATAATGGTGATAATAGAATGTGTACTACTATTAATAATAAAAGAATAGTTTCAATGTCCGATATGTTTAGTAGTGTTACTATAGATAATGATTTAATGATAGACCTAGTTGATACAAGTGGTGTAACTAATATGAAAGGTATGTTTTCTTATACTAATATTACTCCAAGTAATGTTAAAAATCTTTATACAGGAAATGTAACTAATATGAGTCAAATGTTTAACAATAATCACGGGATTAGTTTAGATTTAAGGAATTTCAATACAAAACAAGTAAAAGATATGAGTTCTATGTTTAAAGATAGTTATGCAGAAAATATTAATTTAAGTAGCTTTGATACTAGAAAAGTAAAAGATATGAGTTCTATGTTCGATAGTAGTAGGGCTACCAATCTAGATTTAACTTCATTTAATACATCGAGTGTAGAAAATATGAACTATATGTTCCATTACTGCCAATCTGACTCTGTTAATCTAAGTAGTTTTAATGTAGAAAAAGTAAAAAGCATGGAATATATGTTTTGCCAAAGTAGTTTTAAATCATTAGATTTAAGAAGTTTTGTTCCAAAAAATGTAACTACAATGTTAAGTATGTTTAGAATGAGTAAAGCAAAAACTATACTATTCAATAATTTCGATACTAGTAACGTGAAAAACATGTCCGATATGTTTGCCAATACTGAAGTACAAAGATTAGACTTATCAAGCTTTAAAACTTCTAATGTTGAGACTATGTATTATATGTTTTTTAGAAGTAATGTAGTAAACATTAATTTTGATGGTTTTGATACAAGAAAAGTTAAAAATATGGGATCAATGTTTTATGAAGCAAGTATGGTGGATAGTCTTGATTTAAGTAGTTTTAATCCAGAAAGTGCTGATACAATGGAAAGAATGTTTTGTGGTTGTTCTGCGAAAACAATAATATTTGATAATTTTAATACAAAAAATGTTAAAGATATGTCATATATGTTTTATAATAGTCAAGTAAGAGTACCTGATTTTAGTAGTTTTAATACCCAAAGTGTTACGGAAATGCAATCAATGTTTGAATTAAGTCAAGCAACTATCTTAGATCTAAGCAGTTTTAATACAAGTAACGTAAATGATATGGGTATGATGTTTTATAGAAGCGAAGCAACACAAATAGATGTAAGTAACTTTGATACTAGAAAGGTAGAAAACATGGCCTATATGTTTTCTCTGAGTCATGCTCAAACAATTGATATAAGTAGTTTTGACGTAACTGAATCAACAAACATTAATTCAATGTTTAGTCAATGCTACGCAACCACTGGTTATGCTAAAAACCAAGAAATTGCTGACAGATTAAATACAAAAAGTATAACAAGTATACCATCATCGTTATTATTTACTGTAAGACCATAATAATAAGACTAAGTAAATGACAAACAACTTAGTCTTTTTTGTGGTATAATTTTAATGGAGTTGATTATATGAAATATCGAACTGACAAATATAGAAACAAAGTCTCAGTATTAGGTTATGGTTGTATGAGATTTACTAATAAAGGAGTTAAATTAGATTATAAAAAGGCCGAAAAAGAAATACTCGAAGCATATAATGGTGGGGTAAATTATTATGATACAGCCTATGTTTATCCTGGAAGTGAAGAATTATTAGGTAGAGTATTAGAAGAAAATAATATAAGAGATAAGGTATATATCGCAACTAAATTACCCCATTATATGATTAAAACTTTAAAAGATATTGATGATAAGTTTAATGAAGAATTAACAAGATTAAGAACCGATCACATAGATTATTATCTAATGCATATGTTAACTGATGTTAAATCATGGAAAAGATTATTAGATTTAGGAATAGATAAATGGATAAAAGATAAAAAGAAATCAGGTCAAATTAAACAAATAGGTTTTTCATATCATGGAAACTCTGATATGTTTTGTCAAATAATAGATAGTTATGATTGGGATATTTGTCTAATTCAATATAATTATTTAGATGAAAACTCTCAAGCAGGAAAAACAGGTCTTCATTATGCTGCTAGTAAAGGAATACCAGTTAATATCATGGAACCTTTAAGAGGAGGAAGATTAGTTAATCAATTACCTGAAAAAGCAAGGAAACTATTTGCTAAAAATAAAAAACAAATGTCACCTGCAGAATGGTCATTTAGATGGTTATGGAATCAAAAAGAAATATTATGTGTTTTATCAGGAATGAATTCACTAGAAATGGTCAAAGAAAATGTTGAGTATGCTGATAGAGCTAAAGTAGGGGAATTTACAAAAGAAGATTTTAAGTTCTTACAAGAAATTGTAGAAGCAATCAATGAAAAGATGAAAGTACCTTGTACTGGTTGTAGATATTGTATGCCTTGTCCTAAAAAAGTAGATATTCCAGGAACTTTCTCAGCTTACAATAAATATTATACAGATAGTAAGATCGTAGCCATGAAAGAATATTTAATGTGTACTGGATTAAGAAAAGATGCAACAGGAGCTTCTAATTGTATTGAATGTGGTAAGTGTGAACAACATTGCCCTCAAAGAATTGAAATAAGAAAAGAGTTGAAAAAAGCACGTAAAAAATTAGAAAATCCAATATATAAAATTGCTAAAAAATTTGCTCAAACATTTTTAAAGTATTAAACAAATGCAGATTAAATAATCTGCTTTTCATGTTATAATATTGTAGGAGATGAACTTAATGAAAAGAATATTTTGCTATGTATTAATTGTGATATTATTATTTATGATTGTTGGATGTAAGACTCATCAAAAAGATAATTCAAACAAACAAGAAAATATCCAAGAAACAAATAATACAAATGAGGTGACTAAATCAGTGAAAGCAATAATAAACAATAAAGAATATATTATTAATTTAGAAGATAATGACACAGCTAAAAGTTTTGTAAATTACTTACCCCAAGAATTAAATATGAATGAATTAAATGGAAATGAAAAATATATTTATTTAGATAAATCTTTACCGACTAATGAATCTAATCCTAAAAGAATTAATAAAGGTGATGTAATGCTATTTGGAGATAATTGCTTAGTTATATTTTATAAATCATTTGATACATCATATAGTTATACTAAAATAGGACATATAGATAATTTAGAAGATTTAGGTAATGAAAACATAACTGTTAAGTTTAAAAAATAATGGATTTTAATCCATTTTTTTGTTAATATTTTAATTTATATGATATAACTATAATAAGGTGTGATGTTTATGAATAATAATATTGAATATAAAGAAATATCAAAGAAAAGTAAGGAAGAAATATTTTCTCTATTTAAAACAGAAGAAGATGGATTAAACAAAAATGAAGTATCCAAAAGACTAACTGAATATGGAGAAAACATCGCCACTAATAGAAAGAAGAAAACAGCCCTTTTCTTTATCTTTGAAGCTTTAAAAGATAAGTTTGTTTTAATTCTTCTACTTTTAGCTGCCATAGATTTTATTACTGATGATAAAATAGGTGCATTAATAATATTAGGTATTACTTTAATAAGTGTTATTATTAGATTTACTCAAGATTATTCAACTTATAAATTTAATGAAAGATTAAAAGAAAAAATCAGAATCTTTACAGATGTTATTCGTGCAGGAGAACAAAAAGAAATTAGACAAGAAAAAGTTGTCTATGGTGATATTATCACCTTAAGTGCAGGTAGTGTTATTCCAGCAGATCTATATTTATTTGAAAGTAAAGACTTATTTATTAATCAATCATCATTTACAGGAGAAAGTGCAGCTGTAGAAAAAAATATCAACATTGAAACTAAATCTACTGATCCAATTGAAATGAATAATATATGTTTAATGGGATGTAATGTTATAAGTGGACAAGGAAAAGGCGTTGTTGTTAAAACTGGTCTTGATACATTTATTGGTAATATGAACAAGAAAAAAGAAATAGTGAAAGAAGAAACTACTTTCGATAAAGGAATGAATCATATAACAGGTCTTCTTATCAAATGTATGATTATTATCTGTATAATGGTATTTATTATTTATGGAATGATAAGAGGTAATATTAATGAAGCAATACTTTTCTCTTTATCAGTCGCAGTAGGAATTACTCCTAGTATGTTACCAATGATAGTAAATGTTAATTTAACCAGAGGAAGTAAATCCCTAGCTAAGAAAAATACTCTCGTTAAAAGTATTAAATCTATACAAAATTTAGGTTCTATGGATGTTCTATGTACAGATAAAACAGGTACTTTGACAAAGAATAATATTGAATTACAAAAATATATTAATATTGACGGTGAAGATGATGAGTATGTATTAAAATGTGCCTATGTAAATAGTTTTTTAAGTACAGGTTATAAAAATATTGTCGATAAAGCAATTATTCAATATGCCAAAAGTCATAATGTAGATATTTCAAATTACAAAAAGATAGATGAGATACCTTTTGATTATACAAGAAAAAGATCATCTATCGTTGTAACTCATCATGATAAATATAGAGTAATTGTAAAAGGTGCCGTTGAAGAAATATTTAAAGTTTGTGATATGGCTCGAGTTAAAGATAAAGAAGTAAAAATAAATAAAGAAATAATTGATAAAGTAAATAAACAAGCTGAAGAATTAGCTAAAACTGGTATGCAAGTAATTGCCTTAGCTGTTAAACCAGAATATAAAGGTGTAAACAAATATGGAATTGAAGATGAAAAAGATTTTACATTCGTTGGCTTAATTGCCTTCCTAGATCCACCTAAACCATCAGCTGAAGTTACTATTAAAAGATTAAAAGAATACGGAGTAGATATTAAAATTCTTACTGGAGATAACGCTTTTGCCACAAGAAGTATCTGTTCAGCAGTTGGTATTGATAGTAAGATAGTTACTGGAAAAGAAATCGAAGAACTAAATGATTATGAACTTAGTAAAGTAGTTGAAGAATGCGATATATTCGCAAGAATGAATCCACTTCAAAAAGAAAGAGTTGTAGACATATTAAGAAAGAATGGACATTCAGTAGGCTACATGGGAGATGGAGTAAATGATGCACCTGCCTTAACCGCATCAGACGTTGGAATAAGTGTCGATGGTGGTACAGATATTGCTAAAGAATCAAGTGATATTATTCTTCTAGAACAAAACTTAGAAGTTATTCATAATGGTGTTATCGAAGGAAGAAAAGTATATGGAAATATCTTAAAATATATGAAATTAGCTTTAAGTCAAGACTTTGGAGATGTCTTTAGTATATTGATTGCCAGTATCTTTTTACCATTCTTACCATTATTACCAATTCAAATGCTTATACAAGACTTTATAGTAGAATTATCTCAAATAGGCATACCATATGATAATGTAGATGAAGATTTTATACGAAAAGTAAGAAAATGGGATATTAAATCTATTAGTAGATTTATGATAATCTTTGGAGTTATTTCATCTATTACTGATATAGTTGCCTTTATTGTATTTTGGTTTGTATTAAAATATAATTCAATAGGCTTACAAGCATATTTCCAAACAGCCTGGTTTATTGAATGTATCATAACTGAAACATTAATGATCTTCTATATAAGAACAAATCAAATAACTAAATCAAGACCAAGTAACACTTTATTAATATTAACTTTCTTAACTATAGTTTCAACTATAGTAGTACCAATACTATTAAGCTTTACTAAAGGATTTAATTTTGTATTATTACCAGGTGTATATTATCTATATTTAATAGGCTTTATAGTCCTTTATGGAGTAATTGCTCAAATAGTTAAGAAAATATATATTAAGAAGTATGGAGAATGGTTATAATAATTATAAAAACAAGATTATTCTTGTTTTTTTATGATATAATAAAAACGGTGTAAGTTATGAAAAAAATATATATTTTTTTAGTTGAATTACCAACTCTAGCTAACAAAATTACATATATACTTAGTGGATTTAAAAATACTCACTGTTCTATTAGTTTGGATAATAAATTTACAAAACTATATTCATTTCAAGTAAGAAATAAAAAAACACCATTTGTTGGAGGATTAATGGAAGAAAATGAATCATTTTTCTTTCATGGTAAGAAAAATATAGAACTAAATGAAATAATCTTTGAAGTACCAATTACAGATAAAGATTATCTAAAAATAGAAAAATATATTAAAAGAGTAAAAAATGATCCTGAATATATTTTTAATTATGTTTCTGGATTATTTATGTTTATTTTTGGTGGAATTAAGGTATATAAGTCTTATCATTGTTGTGAATTTATTAGTGAAATATTAAATATGATTGATGGAATTAATCTTCCTAAAAAACCACATAAAATGCACCCTAAAGATCTATATCAATTCTTATTAAAATATAAATATACTTCTAAAACAATCTCGTCAAATGATTATAAAATCAACGATAAAGAACTATTTTTCAAAGAATTAAAAAAGACAAGTGTTATAAAAAAAACATTATATACAATTACTGAATCGATTATACGAGCAATCAAAAAATCACCAAGGAAAAACTATAATTATCGTATGACTAATTATTATAAAGAAGATATCAAATAATAACTAACAGGAGGGCTTATGAGTAAGATATATGACTATATAAATTATTATAATAAACATAATCCAAATAATATATCTTTTACATATAGAGAAGAAAATGATTATAAGCGTATTACATATAAAGAATTACTAACTTATATTAATAATATTTCTGAATATTTAATTGATTATAAAGATAAAACAATCGCAATTATAGGTAATAATAAAATAGAGTATGCTGTTTCACTATTATCAATCATTTCAAATATTGGAAATGCTTTCTTAATAGATAAAGAATTAGAAAAGAATGACATAGAAAAAATATTTACTAAGAAGAAACCTTCCTTAATTATTATTGATGATGAAATTAAAATATCTTTTAAAAATATTAAAACAATTAAGTTTAGTGACATTACAACACAAATGAATAAAGAATATGATTTTAAATATGATAAAAACTATTCAGGTAATTTAATTCTTCATACTTCAGGAACTACTGGAGATTCTAAATGTGTATTATTAAATGAAGATAGATATTTTGGTGTTATTAAAGAATTAAATAATAAATGGAATGTAACTATGAATGAATCATGTTTATTAATTATTCCTTTATATCATATTTATGCTTTGACTAGTTTGTTTCATGGTTTGTATGCAGGAATTAATAATATACTTGAATGGGATTATAAAAGAATAAACACTGTATTACAGGAAACAAAACCTCATCTTTTTATGGGAGTTCCATTAATGTATAATAGAATTAAAGATTCTATAATGGAAAAAGGAAAAAATAAAGTGATTATCGCAATAAAGATTTCTAATGTACTATTAAAAATAAAAATAGATATTAGAAAAAAACTATTTAAAGAAATACATAATTATTTTGGAGGAAATTATACATTTGGTTGTTCAGCAGGAAGCTTACTACCACATGAGACAAATAAATTCTTCAATGATATAGGTCTACCTATATATAATGTTTATGGTATGACTGAAACATCAGGACCTATCGCAATTAATTATAAGAATCATAATGATTATAGATCAGTTGGAGAAGTATTAAATATTAATAAAGTAAAAATAATTAATGAGAATAATGAAGGTATCGGAAGTATTTTTGTAAAAGGTAAAAATATCTTTGATGGATATATTAGTGATAAACATAAATCTTACTTCATTGATGGATATTTTGATACTGGAGATTTAGGTTATATAAATAATAATAAATTATATGTAGTAGGAAGAAAAAATAACATCCTAATAGGAGATAATGGTAAAAATGTATCACCAGAAGAATTGAATCAAAAAATATTAAAGAATAATAAAATACATGATTGTAATATAATAATGGAAAATAATAAATTAATCGCTCTAGTTAATTCAGAATTATCTAAAGAAGAATTAAATAATTACATTGAAGAGATTAATTCTAAATTACCAAATTATAAGAAAATATCTAAAATAAAGAAGACTAATAAAAATATTAAGTAGGTGAACTATGCAAATTATAGAAGTAAATACAAAAAAGTTAAAGAAAAAATACATTAAATTTATATATGATTTATATAAAGAAGATAAAAACTTTTGTGATATGAATCTAATATTTGTAAAAAACTTTTTATATAAAAAAGATTCATATTCTAAAAGATGTATAGTTAAACCAATTATGATTCTAAATAATGATGATATAAAACTAGAATGTATATTTGTTATTGATGAAACAAATGATATTAAATTATCATTTATTGAGTTTAAAAAGAAATCTTCAAAATATTTAAAAGAATTACTATCTTATTCTAAAAAGATGATTAAAGAATATAAAAAGAAAAAAGTAGTTATTGGAATAAACGGACAAATTAGTTATGGACTAGGAATACTAACAGATAAATATAATAGAAAATTTGAGTTTAATTCTAATTATAATCTTCCATACTATACAAAAGAAATGGATAAAGTATTTCCACTTGTTAAAAGAGCATTTTCATATAATTATAAAGCAACTAATAGTTTATCTTTATTTGAAGATAACTTATTAAATAAGATATATGATAATTTTGAATTTAGATATTTAGATATGAAACATTTCAAAAGAGATATGTTAATATTTGGAGATTTATGTGATAAATCATTAAACAGAACACCTTATTATTCTAAGAAAACTCCATATGAAATGTATGAATTAATGAAACAAATGAAATTTATTATGAAAAAAGAAGATATTATCTTCGTAATGAAAGATGGAAAAGAAATTGGTTTTGTTTATACTCATCCAGATTATGCAGAACTATTTAATAAACCTAAATTAAATTATGTATCTTTTTATCTAAAGTTTCTATTTAAAGAAACACATAATGTAATTTACAATATTATTGGAGTATTACCAGAATATCAAAAAACAGGATTAGCTGTAGCTTTAATTCATAAATCAATTTTAATGAGACAAGAAAAATATCCATATGGATCTTCTTCTTTTATACTTGAAGATAATATACCATCTACTATGTTATGTAGAAAACTATCAATAAGTATAAATAAAGAATTTCACTTATATGAAATAACAGGTGATAAAAATGTATAAAAGAATTGAAAAAGCAAGTGATCTTCCAAAAGAATGGGATAAATTATGTAAAGATAATATTTATATGTCTCGTTCATTTATGAAATTCATGGAAGAAGTAAATTATTGTAATCAGTCATATCATTTATTTTATAAGAATAAAAAACTATATTCTGGTTTTATGATGTTTGAAAGAAAGTTCAATCTATTTATTTTTACTAAATATAAAATAAATGTACCTATGAAATTTATATATCTTCCATTATCAGTATCCCATCCTAGTATAGTATGGAGTAAAGATAAAAAAGAAGTAACTGATCTACTACATAAAATGAAAGGAATTAAAATACTAATTAATATTGATAAAGAAGAATTAGAAGGCTTTTCTAAAGGACATTATTTACCAATATGTATTTTAGAAAATAAATGGAATACATGGGATGAATATATTAATAGTATGAGATCTAGTTATAGAAGACGTATAAATATAGTCTTAGAAAAAGGCAAAAACATTAAATATGTATTATTAAAAGATAACAAAAAATTTAAAGATGAATGGTATAATTTATATGAACAAGTATTTGATCATTCAGAGTATTCATTAGAAAAATTAACAGCAGATTTTTTTAGAAATGATATAGCTAAAACTATACTTTTAAAAATAAATAATAAAGTAGAAGCATTTATTCAATTAATAGAAGATAGAAATAATGATATGTTAATCTTTGAATTCTGTGGTTACAATTATGAAATTGCTCATGATTATGATATCTATTACAATATGTTAGCTAAAATAACAAAATATGCTATTGATAATAAGTTTAAATATGTACAATTTGGACAAACAGCTTATGATGCTAAAATGAAGTTTGGTGCTAAAATGTATTATAATTATTATCTATTATCACATAGTAATAAATTTATAAATTGGTTAATTAAAAGACATAATAGTTTTTTACAATATAAAGTAATTGATTATAATTTTAATGTCTTTAAGGAGGATAATAATGAAAGTAATGCTAATTAGACCTAAACCAGATAAAAGATCATTAGGATTAACAGATTTAATGCACTGTGAACCATTAGATATGGAATATGTTGGCACAGTTGTAAAATCATTAGGTCATGATGTATTACTAGTAGACTTACAAGTTGAAAGGTATAAATTAAAATTTTTTTTAAAGAAATATGAACCAGATGTAGTATTATTAACTTCCTATTTAATACATGTTAATGTAGTTAAAAAATATAGTGATATTATCAAAAAATACAACGATAATATTGTTACAGCAGTAGGAGGAGTACAATCAGAAGTTACACCTGAATTGTTTGATTATAAGAATATAGACTATGTAATTGGAATAAATGGTTTAAGAAATGCTGAAATATTATTAAAAGCCTTAGAAAAAGGAAAAAAACCAAAATTTATTCATAATAAGATAGATAAAAATTATAAATTACCTGTTGTAGATAGATCATTAGTAGATAGATATAGAAAAAAATATTATTATTCTTATAGAATGCCATGTGCACTTTTAAAAACTTCATTTGGGTGTCCTTATCATTGTAGTTTTTGCTTTTGTACAAGAATTACTAACTATGAATACTATGTTAGAGAACTTCAACCAGTTATGGAAGAAATAAAAGCCTTAAAAGAAGATGCTATATTCATAGTTGATGATAATTTCTTAGTTGATAAAGAAAGAATAAAAGTGTTTTGTGAACTACTAGATAAACATAATATTCATAAAAGTTTTTATTATTCAGCAAGAGCTGATTTTATCGCTGAAAATGAAGATATAATTAAACTATTAAGAGAACATGGATTTGATACAGTCTTTGTAGGACTCGAATCATTTAAACAAAGTGATTTAGATAATTTTAATAAAAAGAGTGATATAAAGATGAGTGAAAAAGCATCAGATATTCTCGCAAGAAATGATGTAGAATTACATGCTTCTGCTATCGTAGGAAGAGATTGGGATAAAGATGATTTCAAAAATTTCTCTAAATGGCTTCATACTATTAAATATAGATATATAAACTTTATGTCAGTTTGTCCACTTCCAGGAACTGATATATGGGATGATTATAAAGACGATTTATTATTTGAAATAGATGAATATGAAAAATATGATTTTATGCATGTAATGTTAAAGCCAACAAAATTAAAAACAAGTGAATACTATATTGAAATATTAAAAATATATTTTAGAGTAACTGCAAATATAGAAAACTTATTTTATATAATTAAAACATGTAATCTAAAAGTTGGAATAATGACAGTATATGGATTACTTAGAATAATATTTAGATATATAGGTTATAGTATAAAGTATCGATTAAAAGGTGATTAAAATGAAAGTAATGTTAGTAAGACCAAAACCACATAAAAACTCACTAGGACTAGCAGACCTGATGACCTGTGAACCTCTAGAACTTGAATATGTCGCAGCACTATGTAAGAGTCTAGGTCACAAAGTAATCATTGAAGATATGATTTTAGAAAAAAAATCATTAGATGAATTAGTCAAAGAATATAAACCAAAGGTAGTAATGTTTACTTCTTATATTACTCATGTAAATGTTATTAAACATTATTCTGATTTAGTAAAAGGAGTAAATAAAAAGATTATTACGGCAGTAGGTGGAGTACATAGTGAAGTTCTTCCAGAAGATTTCAAGTATGAAAATATTGACTATGTTCTTGGAATTAATGGTATGCAAAATACTGAAATATTATTAAAAGCTATAGAAAAAAATAAAAAGCCAAGATTTAAACACAAAGAAATAGATAAATCATATAAACTACCTATGCCTGATAGAAATAGTACAGAAAAGTATAGAAAGTATTATGATTATGCATATCATGTACCATGTGCTTTATTAAAGACATCTTTTGGTTGTCCATATAATTGTAAGTTTTGTTTTTGTGTTCAAATAACTCAAAACCAATATTATGAAAGAGAATTATGTCCAGTTATTGAAGAATTAAAACAGATTAAAGAACCCAATGTTTTTATAGTTGATGATAATTTCTTAGTAAATAGAAAAAGAATTATCACTTTTTGTAAATTATTAGATGAAAATGATATTCATAAGAATTTTATTATTTTTGGAAGAGCAGACTTTATTGTTAAGAATCCAGATATGATAGAGTTATTCAGTAAACATGGACTTGATGCAGTATTTGTAGGAATAGAAAGTTTTAAACAAAGCGATTTAAATGATTTTAATAAAAAAACAGATGTCGAAACAAGTGAAAAAGCATCAGAAGTATTATACAAATATAATGTAGATTTATATGCAGGAGCAATAGTAGGACCAGATTGGGATAAAAAAGATTTTAGAAATTTTGCCAAATGGATAAGAAAAATGCATATTAGATATGTTAATTTGCAACCATTAGTACCTCTTCCTGCAACTCCAATATATGATGATTATAAAGATCAACTGCTTTTAAAGAGAGAAGAATATGAAAAATGGGATTTAACCCATCTAGCAATAATGCCAACTAAATTAACCCCCTCACAATATTATTTTGAAATAATTAGAGGATACTTTAGAACAACAGCTAGCCTCAGTTCACTTAGATACATTAGAAAAAAATGTGGAGTCAAAGTAGAATGGAAATGTTTTAGAGGAGCTATGAAGATGTTATGGCACTATATTAAAATGATATGGGAATATAGAAAGGTTAAAAAGTATGAAAAAGAAAACTAAGAAAAAAGAAAAAAGAATGTTATTAATACAACCAACTATATATGATAATAATCATCTGCTAGTAAAAAAAGATAAATTATACTTTATTGGACTTACAATGCCATTATTAGCCGCAGAATGTGGAGATGATTGGGATGTCGAGATATGTATTGAAACTATTGAAGATATTCCATGGGATACTGATATAGATTTAATTGGAATAGGTAGTATGGGTCATTCTATAATTAGAGGAATTGAAATAGCCAAAGAATTCAAAAAACGTGGAAAGACTGTAGTCATTGGAGGTTACATGGCTAGTTTAGTATCAGAAGAAGTAAAACAATATTGTGATTGTATCATGATTGGAGATGCTGAAGGATATTGGAAAGACATGTTAAATGACTATTTAAATGGAAAACTTAAACCATTTTATACAAAAAAAATAAATAAATTATCTACTCCTCTTCCAAGATATGAATTAGTAACAAGTAAACAAATTGGTGATTTTTTACCAGTACAAGCAGGTAGAGGATGTCCGAATAATTGTTCATTCTGTTCAATAGCATGTCTATATAAAGGTAAATATTTAAGAAGAGAAATACCTGAAGTAATGAGAGATATCAAAAAAGTAAAAGATATACGTTTTAAAATTTTTCTACTAATAGATGACAATATATTATCAGATAGAAAATATACAATGGACTTATGTAATGAAATAAAAAAATTAAATATGAAATGGTATAGCCAATGTTCTATTAAACTAGCCGAAGATCCCGAATTACTTAAATGTGTTGCGGATAGTGGATGTATTTGTTTAAGTTTTGGACTAGAATCAATCACACCAGAAAATTTAAAGAAAATTAATAAATCTTGGGAGAATCCAAAAGAATATAGTAGAATGGTTAGAACAATAATAGATGCAGGTATTGATGTCGCAACAGAAATGATGATTGGACTTGAAGATGATACAGTACAAAGCATTAAAGATACAGCAAAGTTTGTTATAGACAATAAGATAACTGCTCCAAAGTTTTATATAATTACACCAGTTCCAGGAACACCATTCTTTGATGAAGTAAAAGATAGTGAAGAATTAGTCAATAAAGATATTTATACATATAGTCCATCAGGACCAGCAGTAAAAAATAGTACACACTTAACTGCTGAAGAAATAGATGAAATGTATTGGTGGTTATATAATGAAGTTTATTCAATAAAAAATATCTTTAAAAGAATAGTCTTTTGTAAAAGTTTTTTAAGACATCCATTTAGATCAATGTTTAATTTAGGGGTAAACTTCTTTTATAGATATCACATTAAACATAATATAGCCCCAATTATAATATAAAAGGAGAATAATATGAAAAATATAATTATAGTTACAGGAGCATCTTCTGGAATGGGAAAAGAGTTTATTCCCCAAATTTTAGAAAAAGAACCAAATGTTGATGAAATTTGGGCAATTGCTAGAAGCAAAGATAAATTAGAAGAATTAAAAGAAAAAGTAAGTAAAAAAATTGTTCCAATTAGTTTAGATTTAAGTGAAGAAAAAGACCTATTAAAATATAAAGAAATGATAGATAAAGAAAAACCGAATGTGATAATTTTGGCTAATTGTGCAGGCTTTGGTATATTTGATCATTCTGAAAATGTAGATACTAATATTAAACTAAATATGATAGATTTAAATGTCAAAGCACCAGTTGCTTTAATTGATTATACTTTGCCATATATGAAAGAAAACGCTAAAGTAATGAACATAGCTTCCTGTGCAGGATTTCAACCAATCCCATATATCAATGATTATGCTGCAACTAAAGCATTCTTACTATCATATTCAAGAGCATTAAATAAAGAATTAAAATATAGAAACATCCATGTTCTAGCAGTAACTCCATATTGGACAAAAACTAAATTCTTTGATAGAGCAATAGACGATAATAAAAAGAAAGTAGTAATCAAATATGTTGCTATGTACGAAGCTAAAGATGTAATGAGAAAAGCAATCAAAGATTTATATAATATAAAGAAAGATGTTTCATGTTATGGATTCAAAAACAAGTTTCAATGGTTTTTAACTAAACTAATACCTCATAAATTTGTTATGACTGTATGGACTAATCAACAAAAATTAGATGGAACTCCTAAAATCAGATAATTAAAGAGGTGAAAAAAATGGAAAAAGAATATGATTTTTTTATAGCTGGAAAAACGAGAAACAAAGATAACATATTAAGAATATGCGATATTTTTGATAAGTATAATATCTCATATTATTGCTTTATTAAAAATGATGGTACTATGAATAGTTATGGAGAAGAAAATCAAACTGAAGAAGAAAAAATGAAAATATTTGAAACTCTAGATTTGAAAAGTGACATTGTATTAGATATCTTTAATCAAGATTTAGATTATGAAAAAGCATCAAAAAACTTTTTATTAGTATTTCCAGCAGGAAACTCTGGACATATTGAAGCAGGTATTGCTTATGGTCTAGGTAAAAAATGTTATGCGATAGGTGAATTTGATGCCACTGATTCACTTTATAATATCTTTGATGAAATATTTAAAGATGAAGAAGAACTAGATAGTTTCTTAAAAGAAGGAAACTATAGATGAAATATGTAATAGAAGAATTAAATCTAACTAATATAGAAGATTTTGCTAGAGTAAATATACAAGCATGGCAAGAATCGTATCAAGGAATAGTTAATAATGATTTTTTAGAAGAAATAAAAACAGAAGCTAGTTTTAAAGAAACAATAAAAAAATTAAAAATAAGAATAAAGTCAAAAGATGAAAAATCATTTCTATTAAGAGTTAATGATGAGCCAGTTGGAATATTAAATATTAGAAAATCCAAATTTAAAAAATATCAAGACTATGGAGAACTAGGAGCTATCTATCTTCTTAATAAGACTAAAGGTAAAGGTTTTGGAATAATATTATTTGAAAAAGCCAAAGAAGAATTAAAAAAATTAGGATATGATAAAATGATTAACTCTTGTTTTGAAAATAATCCTTCAAATGAATTCTATAAACATATGGGAGGTTTATTTATCGAAACTACTACAATTAAACTACCTAATAATCAAGAATTAAATGAAAATGTTTATATATATGAATCAATATAATACTAGAAAATACATTTCTAGTTTATTAAAATAATAAACTCTTGAAATGTTTCCTGTTATTAATAATTAAAAAGATATACTATTTACCTAAGAAGGGAGATATTATATGAATCAAGAAAAGATTGGAAAATTTATTGCTAAATGTCGAAAAGATAAGAAAATGACTCAATCAGATTTAGCAGAAAAACTAGGAGTATCAGATAAATCAATTGGTAATTGGGAAAATGGTCGTAATATGCCAGATCTTTCTCTATTTAAACCACTATGTAATGAATTGGATATTACTATTAATGATTTATTAAGTGGAGAAAAAATAAGTAAAGATAAATATCAAGAAAAATTAGAAGAAAATATCGTAAATACAATAGACTATTCAACAAAGAAAAGTACTAAGTATAATCAAACTATTAGTTTATTATTTTCTATATTTGGATTATTTATTTTAATATCAGCTATAATGATATTTCCATCTGAAAGTAGCTGGGGTAGTATCTATTCAATATTAGGTAATTGTATTTTTATAATTGGAATATCTAGATTAACTAATAAGATGAAATTATCTCATCGTATACTATTAATATTATCAATTTTCTTAGGAATATTAGCTCTATTATTTGTAACTGATTACATTAATGTAAAAAGAAATAATGAAGCGCCTATGTTTAGAGAAACAACTACATATCTAGGTAGTGATGATGGAGAACTATTATATTACAACACACCATTTTATGATGTCATTAAATGTGGAGATGAAGGCAGATTTAATGTAGTTAAAAACAAAAAATATTCTAATGATGAATTATATGAATACTGTTCTAAAATAAAAAATGAAGATTAATTACTTCATTTTTTTCTTTCTTCTTTTTCTTAAAATAACTATTATTACTAATAATAGAGGTATTCCTATTATTAAATAATAATATCTATTAAAGATTTTTTTAAAACTAATTGGTAATTTTTGATCTAAAACTACATTTTCTTGATCAAGCTTTTCATTATCATAATAATAAGTTAATGTTCCAATTTTTGTATCAGGTTTATTAGTAAAAGATAATTTTTCTAATCCTTCATATTTAATTTTTAATTTATTCTTATCATAGTCAGAAGGTAAATATTTTGAAATATTGTCTCCTGCTTTAACTTCAAATTTATCAATCTTACTTAATTCAACAGAAATAGTTTTTACAACTTCTTTTTTCTTAACTAATACTTGTTCTTTGTAATGTTTTAACAAAAAGTTAATCAGTTTAACAGTATCAACAAAATTATAATAATTATTACCAATATGATCAGCACCTAAAACAATAACAATAAATTCGTGTGAATTAATATTACTAAGTGAAGATAAACAATATCCAGCAGCATTAGTAAAACCAGTTTTAGATCCTAATATTTTATCAGTATTTAGACCAGAATTACTATTATATTTAATTACAGTAGATTTAACAGTTAATCTATTAGATAAAGTATATTCTTGAGTACTATATATTTCCCTAAATAGACTATTTTTTAAGGCATAAGATAAAAGTATACGAACATCATCAGCAGTAGAATAATGATCTTTATCATCAAGACCAGTAACATTAACAAAATGAGTGTTTTTTAACTTTAATTTACCAGCTAACTCATTCATCATTTCAACAAAAGTATCTATACTTCCTGTACTCGCAATCGCAATAGAATTAGTCGCATCAGCACCACTAGGTAACATAGATGCATATAATAAATCTTTATAGGTTAACTTATCGCCAGATCTTAAACCAGCTACTGATGCTTCTGGATCAACTGTACTTAGCATCTCATTAGTAATAGTTATTTTTTTATCTAAATCATTTATATTTTCTATAGCTGTAATAGTTGTAGCTATTTTAGTTAGAGAAGCAATAGATTCTTTTTTATTAGAATCTACTTCATAAATTAATTTATTATCAGTTAAATCATAAACCTCAACGACTTTAGAGTTTAAATCAGGATAATTAAGTCCATAAATAGTAATTGGATTTAATAATAAAATAATAATTAAAATATATTTATATTTATTAATAAAATCTATCATAGAAACTCCTTATTATTACTAAAATACTTATTATATTATAATACAAATATTATTAAATTTATAGTATAAAATTATTATAATTAATATGTTATAATAAAGAGGAATATTATGAAGACAAGGTGATTAATCTTATGAAAGAAAAAAAGTATTATCGAAGATTAGATTATATAAGAATAATAGCTTGTATAATGGTATTACTATATCATCTTAATATTGTTAAAGGTGGTTTTTTAGCTGTATGTACATTCTTTGTATTAACAGGTTATCTAGATTGTATGAATGCTCTAAAACAAGAAAAGTTTTCAATTAAAGAATACTATCTAAAAAGAATCAAAAGAATATATTTACCTCTACTAGTAGTATTAAGTATAACAGTAATTGTTTTTAAATTAGTAAATTATGTTAATTGGTTAAATCTAAAACCAGAAGTCATATCAGCAGTCTTTGGATATAATAATTTTTGGCAATTACAGGCTAACCTAAATTATTTTACAAAGAATGTTTCATCACCATTAATTCATATCTGGTATATTTCTATATTGATACAATTTGATTTAGTATTTCCACTAGTATTTGCATTATTTAAAAAGATAAGTAACAAAATAAAATACTTATCAGTAATAATCATCTCATTACTAACAATTTTATCTACAGGATTCTTTATTTATATGAGTAAAACACAAAGTATAATGGCAGTTTACTATAATACATTCGCAAGATCTTTCTCAATACTTTGGGGAGTGTTAATTGCCTTAATAAATTATAAATATAGTATCAAAGGATTTAAGAAGAATAGTATTATTATTTATTCTCTATATGGTATTATTCTATTATCATTATGTTTCTTAATATCAGATAAATCATCTAATTATGCAATATTCATGATAATCACAACTATCTTAAGTTGTAGATTAGTAGAATATTCAATGTTAAAAGAATCATCAATTGAAAAGAGTAAAGACTTTATAGCTAATTTCGCTAAAGCAACTTATGAAATCTATCTAGTACAATATCCAATAATATTTTATATTCAAAACTTAAAATTAGATAATTCAATCAAATTAGTAATAATTATTGTATCTACAATCATATTAGGCATAATAATTCATCATTTAGTTAATTTCAAAGTAAAATCAAAACTAATCAAGGGATTTAAATCTCTAATATTAAGTCTTATTATAATTGTTGGAACAGTACTTGTAATATTAGAAAAAGATAATACTGAAGAGATGAAAAGACTAGAAAATAAACTTAATGATAATTTAAAAATAATGGAACAAAAGAATAAAGAATATATAAACAGCGAAATCTCAGAAGAAGAAAAATGGGATAAATTACTTGAAGATTTAGATGCTGAAGAGGATAAAGTAGTATCTAAACAAGTAAGAGAATTACGAGTAGTAGGAGTAGGAGACTCAGTCTTTTTAGATGCTGTAGGAGGATTATATGATAAATTCCCTAATGGTTACTTTGATGGAAAAGTATCACGTTCTATCCTAGGAGGAATAGATGTTTTAAAGAAACTAAAAGCAGAAAACAAACTAAGTAATACCATTGTTCTAGCTCTTGCCACAAATAGTGACTTCGTGGAATCTTGGAATAATACAGTAATGGATATTTTAGGAGATAGAGAAATATACTGGATAAATGCAATAGGTGCAGATGATCCAACATTTAATTCTAAATTTATAAAGTATGCTCAAAAAAGAAAAAATATTCATATTGTAGATTGGGAAGGTGCTGCTAAAGGACAAAAAGATTTATTTTATGTTGATGGAATTCATCCAAATGATAAAGGTATTAAAGTTTATGTAGATACTATTTATAAAACTATTTATAATGATTATCTAGAAAAATACCGAGTAAAAAGAAAAGAATTATTAGAAAAGAAAGCTAAAGAAGAAAAAGAAAAGATAACATTCTATGGAAATAATGCTTTAATTAATTCTTTTGAAGAACTACAAAATAAATATAAGAAAGCTTCATTTAATGCTAAAGCCGATTATCAATATAAAACTATATCAAATGAAATAACTAATAAAATAAAAGAAAAGAAATTAGAATATAAAATTGTATTTGTCTTTGATAATGAAGCTAATCTTTCTGACTCAGAGTACAACCAATTGATTGATCTATGTAAAGACCATGAAATATATATAGTTAGTATCAATAAACCAATTAATATTATTAATAAAAATATAAAAATAATAAACTTTTATAATGAATTAAAAAAACATGATGAATACCTTATAGCAGATAAAGTACATCTATCAGAAAAAGGAAATATTACTTTAGCTAATCTAATAAACGAAACTATAAAATAAGACTATTAATATAGTCTTTTTGTAGTTGTAAAGAGGAGAATTTATGAAAAAAATAGATTTAAATTCATGGTATGTCTATAATAATAAACTAGATATATATTTAAAAAATATCTATGCTAATATAGAGATAACCCCAAATGAAGATAACTTATGTCAATTAAGAGTAACTGATGGTAGTTTTAACAATGTCCAGTTTGGTTTTAAAACATTAGAAGAAGCAATAAGCTTTACTGAAAATGTAGTAAATAAATGTATGAATGATAAACAAATAATAGAGGAATATAACAAAATATATCCAAAAGAAAGAAATAAAGTAAAAATATTAAAATTAAAAAATTATTAATATGGTGGTGATAATATGAGTGAAATCGTTATAGAATTAAAACATTTAAAAAAGTATTATGCCTCTTCGAGAGGAATAGAAGATGTCTCTTTTAAGATTAAAAAAGGAGAAATCTATGGTTTTATTGGACCTAATGGAGCTGGTAAATCAACGACACTAAGAACTATCATGGGATTGATTAATAAAACTTCAGGAGAAATATATATAAATGGAATAAAGCTAAATTCCGATGATGCATCAACTAAAATGAAAATAGGTTATCTTCCTAGTGAAATGAATCTATATGAAGATATGACTGTCAAAGAATTATTTGATTTCCATGAATCATTCTACAATAAAAATTTATCTAAAAGAAGAAAAGAACTATCTAAATTATTTCAAATAGATGAAACAAAACCCATTGAAGATTTATCACTAGGAAATTTAAAAAAAGTAGGAATAGTTCTAGCTCTAATGCATGAACCAGAAATACTAATCTTAGATGAACCAACGAGTGGATTAGACCCAATTATGCAAAATGTATTTCATGATATCTTACTTAAAGAAAAAGAAAAAGGTACAACAATCCTTTATTCATCACATATCTTATCTGAAGTATCAAATATATGTGACAGAGTAGGCTTAATAAAAGATGGGATGATTATAAAAGAAGATTCTATAGAAAATATCAAAGTAGATAATTATACATATTTAAAGATAATTTCAAATGAAAAAGATAAAATCAAAAAAGAATTAAAATTAAAAGTATATAAAGAATCTGATAACGAAATAGTATTCTTTAATAATCTTAATCCTAATGAATTAGTAAACAAACTAACTAAGTATAAAATAGAACATTTGTTAATAGAAGAAGTGCCATTAGAAGACTTATTCATTAATTATTATAAGTAGGTGATTAGATGATTAAAAGAGAGTTTAAAGTAAATTTAAAGAGTTTTATTATATGGTTATCCGTATTATTAATAATGTTTTTAGTAGTTTATTTAATATATCCATATATAATAACAGATGATAATATTAAAAACATTGATGAAATGATGAAAGTATTTCCTCCAGAGGTATTAAAAGCATTCAATATGGATATGTCTTCAATCTCAACGGCATATGGTTGGTTTAAATCAGAAGGGTTTATGTTTATCTTACTTATTATTGGTTTATATTCATCAATATTAGGAGGAACAATTCTATTAAGAGAAGAAAATGATAAAACCATTGAATATTTAACATCATTACCAATTAAAAGGAATACTATTATTACTAAAAAGATCATTGTAGGACTAATTTATAGTATTTTAATAGTATTATTATTTTTAATCTTTAACTATATTGGACTATCACTAAGTTGTAAATTTGATCATAAAGAATTTCTTCTCATAAGCATAACACCAATATTGATTAGTTTACCTTTATTTTCATTAAATTTGTTTATTTCTACATTTCTTCACAAAACAAAGAAGACAATTGGTATTAGTTTAGGATTAGTATTTATATTTTATATTTTAAATACATTATCTGAATTATCATCTAAAGTAGAATTTCTAAAGTATTTCAGTATCTACACATTAGTGGATATAAGGAATGTAATATCTAAGATAGAAATAAACCCAATAATGATTATAATTTCACTATCAATCACAATAATATTCATACTTGGAACATATATGAAATACAATAAAAAAGAATTGATATAAAATAGAGAATAAAAAGACTGTAAATAGCAGTCTTTTTATAATGATAAAATGTAGTAATATCAACAAACAAAGTGTCTTTGTAAACAATGATGTAAATTAGACAAAAAATATATGTAAATGATTTAAAATTTTACGTAAATATAGTATACTATAATTGTAAATAATAAACAAACTGGAGGTGGTTAATATTGTGTAAATAAGAAAAGATTATTTCTATTGGGATTAATTTTCTTCTTTATAATGAGTATTTCTGGCGTATATGCTTTATACATAGGACCAAAAGAAATCGATACAACTATATCGACCGCCGGTGTTGATATAGACATAAAAGAATACAATAATTTAAATAATGAATTTACTGAAAATGGAAAAATAGTAATGCCAGGTGAAGAAATATCATTAATTCCTAAAGTAAATAATCTCGGTGTAGATTGCTACATAAGAACAAATATTACATATAAAATCAATAATATTAATTACAATATAGAACAATACATTGATGGTAATTATAAGAACTGGACAAAAAGTGATGGTTATTACTACTATGATTCAGTTCTAAACAAAAACTCATCAATTGATATTTTCAACAAACTGTCAATACCAATAAATGTACCTAATACAGCTCAAGGTAAAAAAGTATTTTTACAAATTAAAGTAGACGCTATTCAAGCAAAATATTTTGATGGCAACTGGAACGGAGTTGAAATAAAGAAGAGCATCGAAAGAACATACGATATGAATGAAACAGGAAGTACAACTGTAGTATTCAACAACAACGCAGATCAACATATCACTATAAATGATAAATTCTTTGATAACTTAGGTAGTTTATTACCAGGTGATAGTAAAACAGAAATAGTTAAAATTAACAACAAAAGTAAAACTAAAAATAATTACTATTTGACAATCAAACATAAAAAACTTAATAAACAAGAAAAGAAACTAATAAAAAAATTAAAAATAACAATAACAAATAGTAAAAATAAAAAAGTTCTAAGTACAACAATAGATAATGTCAAAAAGATAAAACTTGGAACATATAAACCAAATCAAAAAGATGAATTAAAATTCACTGTTTCATTACCAAAAGAACTAGACAATGAATACAGTAAATTATTTACAAAAATAACTTGGATATTCTCACTAGAAAGTACAAAGAGAAATAATCCAATAATAAATCCTAATACAGGAGATTTTAAGGCAATAATATCTATGATTATGTTCATACTTTCAACAATAGGATTACTAATAATCATAGTATTAATAAAAAAAGAAAAAAATAAAGAAAAGGTAGGAGAGAAAAATGAAAAATAAAAAATCAATTATAGCAGCACTAGTTTTAGCATTAATATTAGTAGTAGGGGGAGTTATAGCATACTTTACAGAAACAGCCACAGCAACAAATGAATTAACATTAGGCAACGTAGAAATCGATTTACAAGAACCATCATGGGTAGCAGCAAATGCAGAAGACATCATGCCAGGAGACGTAATCGCAAAAGACCCACAAATTGAAAACACAGGATCAGCTGATGCATATATGTTCTTAAAAATTACTGAACCATGTTACAACAGCTCACCAATATTTGACTTCACAGTTAATTCAGGATGGGAAGCAGTAGGAACAGCAAGAACTTGTAGTGGAGCTACAGCAACAACAGTATACAGTTATTCAACATCAGGAACAATGACAACAGTAGCAGCAAATGCAACAACAGGAAAATTATTCAACAATGTAACATTAAAATCAACATTAGATCAAACAGCAGTATCTAGTTTCACAAATGGAGCAGATATTCAAGTAGACGCTTATGGTATTCAATCTGAAAATGTAACAGGAACACCTGCACAAATTTTTGCA
>JAEEGL010640976.1_pt1 | contig 27831 bp, 21 predicted proteins | sample 9134231 | NCBI WGS metagenome assembly JAEEGL01 (sample SAMN16246548, study PRJNA631951) | gut metagenome | biome: gut microbiome; feature: rumen; material: fiber-attached | host: Bos | place: Iran: Karaj | collected 2018-10
AGTTTAAAAGGGAGCTTCGCAGCGACCTCCTGTTATCCTACAGTTGAAAACTTTCTTTTACCAATAACTAAAAACCTAAAACTATAAATATTACTACTAACCTAAAACAATCTATTAACCTTTTGACGATGCAAAGGTACGACGAATTTCCGTTACTTGCAAGATTTACGACAGAATAAGTGTAAGAAAGTCCATCATTCTTGACGTAAATCAACCGATTGTGTGCGATAACAACATATATTCACGCTTTTGGCTTTGTTTTTAACAAAAGTTGATATACCTTTGTCTATCAGAACCTGAAAGTGCATGCTCTCTAAAAAAAGGAAGCAGAATCCTTGGTTCTGCACCCGACTTTTTGTACCTTTGTATCCGTATATTTAAGATGCCAGAAAAGGGGCATAACGACGGACTAAGAAGTGGAACGTGAAAGTACTAATTGTCAATACAAGTGAGCGGACGGGAGGGGCTGCTGTGGCGGCTAATCGTTTGATGAAGGCGCTGAACAATAACGGTGTGAAGGCGAAGATGCTCGTGCGCGACAAGGAGACCGATGCTCTGACGGTGGTGGGACTGCCATCGTCGCCTTGGTTGCGATGGGCTTTCCTCTGGGAACGACTGGTAATCTTTTGTCGGTTGCATTTCTCACGGAAGCATCTCTTTGAGATTGATATCGCTAATGCGGGGACGGACATTACCCGACTGCGTGAGTTTCACGAGGCTGATATCATCCATCTGCACTGGATTAATCAAGGGATGCTCTCATTGGGTAGTATCCGAAAAATCCTGCGTAGCGGTAAGCCTGTGGTCTGGACTATGCATGACATATGGCCTGCTACGGCCATCTGTCATCTGACTCTTGAATGCAGGAACTTCACCACGCAATGCAATCACTGCCGATTGTTGCCTGGTGGTGGATCTGGTAAAGACTTATCGACGGCTGTATGGCATCGGAAAAGACGGATGGTGGCCGACGAGAATATCTATTATGTGGCTTGTAGCCATTGGCTGGAGTCAGAGGCAAAACGAAGTGCCCTGCTGAAAGGACAGAAGATTACGAGTATTCCAAACCCGATAGATACACACATATATAAGAAAGGTGATAAGGTGGAGGCCAGGAAACGGTTAGGTCTGCCACTGGATAGAAAATTGATCCTCTTTGCCTCACAGCGGGTTACCAATGAGAACAAGGGTATGAGCTATCTCATAGAGGCTTGTCTGCTATTGTCGACACAACACCCAGAGATGAAGAATCAGACGGGCATCGTAATCCTTGGCGGGCATGCAGAGGAACTGGTGGGGCAATTGCCTTTCGAAACCTTCCCGTTAGGTTATGTGAACGACGAACAACGTATCGTGGATGTGTATAATGCTGCCGATGTTTTCGTGCTACCGTCGCTCTCGGAGAATCTGCCAAACACCATTATGGAGGCGATGGCCTGCGGTGTGCCTTGTGTGGGCTTCAAGGTTGGTGGTATTTCTGAGGAGATCGATCATCTGCACAATGGTTATGTGGCAGCGTACCGGCAGGCTGGGGATCTTGCCAAGGGTATCTGGTGGGTACTCTCAGAGGCGGACTATGATGTGCTGAGCGACAGTGCTATCCATAAGGTGGCGCAGCATTACTCGCAGCAGAGTGTGGCGTTGCGATACCTCGATGTATATCAACAGGCGATGGCCTTCAAACACTACCGCCTATGATCAGAATAATATATGTGACAATCACCTATAATGCGGCTGCCGTGTTACAGCGCACTCTTGACAGTGTGCTGGAACAGGATTATCCAGAGATAGTTCATCTGATTGTTGACGGGGCATCGACTGACGGAACACTTGACTTGGTGAACGATTATATAACACGTTCAAACGTTGCCGATTGCTCCAGTTCTGCAGGAATGCTATCGGAAGGCCACAAGAAAGGTCACCGCATTCAAGTCATCTCAGAGCCTGATCGTGGCATCTATGATGCAATGAATAAAGGTTTACGTGGTCTTGACGGGGACTATGTCTGTTTCCTTAATGCCGGTGATTTCCTTCCTGCCCGAGATACCGTGAGCCGTATCGTAAAACAGATTGATACAGAGGGTGCTTTGCCTGCCGTGCTTTATGGTGATACGGACATCGTGGACGCAGAGGGCCGATTCCTGCATCACCGCCGACTAGCTCCACCCGAGAACTTGTCATGGCGCTCGTTCCGGCAGGGTATGCTCGTCTGTCATCAGGCTTTTTATGCCCGAACTGACTTTGCCATCGCTACGCCCTATGACGAGCGATATCGTTATTCGGCCGATGTCGATTGGTGTATCCGTGTGATGAAGGCAGCAGACAAGGAGCATGTGCCACTGCACAACTTGCATATGGTGGTGGCTAATTATACCGAGGAGGGACAGACAACGCTACACCACCGGGAGTCACTCTGGGAACGTTATCGGGTGATGGAACAGCATTATGGCCGAGTACAGACATTCTTACTACATTGTTGGTTCGCCATCAGGGCTGTAATCAAGAAATGAAAACGGGCAAGTTCCAAGTATGGAGCTGCCCGTTTTTCTAATGGCTAACTATTGTTATCTCAGTATGACTTTCTGATTATTGATGATGTAGATGCCTTTCGGCAGTCCACTGATAGCCTCGTGCTTGCTGTCTGCCTTGCGAAGCAGTCGGCCGTCGAGACTATATACCTTGAAGGACCTATCGGTCTGTTCCGGCTTGATCGTACGGATACCGGTATAGATAGAGGTTACATCATTCACCTTATACTTCTCACCGTCTTTCTCTATGGATATCTCAAAGAACCTGTCGTTGTCGATGTTCGTCACGTCGATCGTCTGGGGACTGCCCGAACCCGTACTGAACACGAAGTTCACATTATCGTCGGCACTGTTGATGGTGAACTGCTTGGTGTACCATGTCTTACCGCCGACGGTCGTAGTGGCAGAGATCTTATCGCCGGGCCAACTGCTGTTGGCTGGTGCATGACTGCCATCACCACCCCATGTCCAGAAATTCATGGTGGTCCACCCTACGTTGTCGGCATTGACATAGACCGTTATCTGTCGCTTCTCGAACTTGTTAAACGTATAGTTCCGTGTGGCGATACCTTTGACGGTGCTGCCGATAAGTAGTCCTACTTTCAGTGTACAGTCGGCGGCAATGTCGATGCTTGTGCCGTTGGTCACCTTCGTGCTGCTGACTGTCGGCTCACTACCATCGAGGGTGTAGACCAGTTGGGCACCACCGTCGGCAGAGACGGCAATCAGTTTAACCTTGAAGGCCTCTTCATATTCTCCAGAGGCTTTGTCGGCAAAGGCGGTCTCCATCGATTTCGGCAGGAAATATTTGTATTTGTAGCCCGACAGCACTTCTTGCCAGTCGCTAGAGGGCTCATAGCCGTTGGTGTTATTGCCCACAATCACCAGCAGACGATCCTTACCGTCGGTCTGGATGGTGTTGGCATAGTAGTTCTTATTGCTGCTCACATTGGCATACTCGCTCATATTGGTAATCCCCGCCATCTTACGCACATCAATCATTGACTTGATCTCCTGCTTGTAAGCTTTCCAGTGAGTGAGGAACACACACGGTGTGCCAGGCATGGCGAGCAGATAGGCATTAGCGGCCAGTGTATCTTTCTTGATGGGATCCTGTACATCGTTGGCACGTTTCTCCGTATCGTGATTCTCCACGAAGGTCACGGCATATTGGCGGTAGTTGCCACTCTCGTAGTTCTTGCTCACGAGTGGCCAATTATTATCGTTCTGTTTGCCAAGATAGGTCCAGTCGCCTTTGTTGATGGCATTACGTACAGAGTAACGGAACTGGAAGTCGAAGGCTGCGCTTGTCTTCTCTGCGGCATCGATCCAACGACGGATTGTATTTGTGCCGTCCCAACACTCACCAACGGAGAACTGAGGCTTCGAATCGTTGTTGTAGATGGCGGTATAGCTGCCGGAGTAGCCCTTTACCATATCGTAGCGGAAACCTGTATAGCCGAGGTCGTTGAGCAACATCTTCAAGTATGCTTTCACGATGGTCTGTACGTTCTCGCTCTTGTGATCGAGGTCGCGCATGCCACCCCAGCCCTCGCCCGTATCGTTGTTCGTGCTAAGGCTGTAGCCATTCTGTGCGGCCCATTTCTTGGTCTCGCCACCGTCATCGTTGGCACAAATGTCTGTCGATGACATCTCATAGGTCACACCGTTATACTCCTCCTTGGGGAAGTCCACCCAACTGCTCACGTTCTTGCGGTGGTTGATCACCACGTCAGCGATGGTGCCGATACCCTTGTCTTTGAAAGTCTTAATCATCGACCGCAACTCGGCTTCGGTGCCAAATGAACTATTGTAGTTATTGAACCAGTATAGATCGTCATAACCCATTGACGTACCTCCGCAATTGCCACTCTGAGGAATCCAGACCAGATTAAACCAGGGAGCGAGATCGTCGGCCTGTTTCTCCAATCGGGTCCACTGTGTGTCGTTGAATGAGTCCCAGAAGAATCCCTGGAGCATCACACCGCTGTAATTGGCGGGCCATCCCTGTGCCATCGTAGCAAGGGTCATAACGAGGAATGTGAGTGTCGTGTAAAGTCTTCGCATATGCTTTTAGTTGTTTATTTTGACTGTTGTATTTGCAGCATGATGCTGCAAAGATATGAAAAAAGCCGTTTGGTTGTTTCCAAACGGCTACAAATCTGCATGTTGCATTATGCAAACGGTTGCGCATTTCAGTTGCCTCTATAAGAACCTATGAAGAAAACGGCACCACTACTAGCCTCCTATATGACGTATACAAACGGATGATTAGCATGGAAGTCGACGTTCATTGGCGGATCAGAGGGACCGGCTGATGTGTTGAGCATGCCCATCATATAGATCACACTGATGGGTGAGACAATACTGCCTTTCTGTCCTGCTGGCATCTGACTGATGGTACGGAAGAGGTTGAACGAGAAATCCGTATTCTTGTTAACGAACTCGCGCTGCTCCTGGGTTAGTTCAATACCCCGTGTCTCGGGTAGCATGTTGACAACTTCATTGTTCTCGTTGTCGTTGTTACTGCTGCATCCTGTCAGGACTGCAACTGTCATCGCATATAAGAGAAGTTTCTTCATAATATGAATAGTATAATAATTTTTTCTCTTATAACTGACCGAGGACACCGATCTCGCATCATAGTATAGTCCGTGATTTTAAAGTTTTTTGATCATTGTGCCTTCTTCAGATACAGTGGGCATACGGACATAAAAAAGCGGGCCGTTTTTAAAACGGCCCGCCCGATAAATCTCTCTCCCCTATTTCTTGGTAATCTTACAGTAGGCTTTACTGTCGCAATAAGCGAAGAGTTGTACGAAGTAGGTTCCTGCCTCGGCAATCTTGATGTTGGCACCACCCTGGGTGAGGGCGTCAACACTGCCTCCCCAGTTGATATCCCAGCCGTCGTTGGCACGGAACTTCAACTCATCGGCCTCCAGCTTAATGGTTGCCTCCCAGGCTCCAGTCTCAGGATTGTAAGCCATATCGGTATCTTCACCCCAACCGCCAGTCTGTGCCGGACCAACGATTCCAATCGTTGTGATCGGTGTCAGGGCATAAGTCAGCGCACCAAGATCCACGTCTACCTTATAGTAACCTTTTGCGGCATTGAGGTTACCAGCCTGTTCTGCCAGTTTTCCATCGCTACCACCGGTACCCCAGTCAGGAGCATCCCAGTTGTCCTCACCACTACGGAACTTAAACTCGCCGTCGAGGTACATGAAACCAGTATACTTGCCATCGCCAGCAGGGCCATAGAGCGGAGCAGCTGGACTACCCCAACCATTACCATTACCAGCCTGCCAAATGTACTCGGCAAAGTTCAGAGGAGTAATGGTGTAAGTCAGTGTGGCCATATTGATCTGAACCCGGATGAACTTAGCGCTACCATCAACCTTGAATGAGCCATCGTCAGTAAGTGCACTACGACGAGCCAACGAACCAGTAAGACCATTGTTACCGTTACCTGATGTCGTGCCATAGAGCTTAGACCAGTCATTATCGTTAGCGATAGCATCGCATGCTTCGTCATCACCAATAGCGAACCAGATGTCGCCACCTGTACCCTCGAGTACATAAGTGAATACCGGATCTTCTGCTACACTTGCGTTGCTGTGAGAGAACTTCTGCGACTTCGAAGCTGCAGAACCAGCCCAATCCTCAGGACCACCAACCAGATAGTAAGCATCGGCCACATTGATAGCCTGCACAGTGAAGGTGTAATCCATCATGTTAAGCGTAACCTTGATCTTCTTAGCAGTACCTGCAGCAACTTTGAATGAGTTGTCGGCACCCAGATTGTAGCGGAAGTCAAGACGACCGTCGGTAGCCTCATTATTGCCGCCTACGATACCCAGCAGCTTACTCCAATCGTTATTACCGATAGCCTCACAGGCCTCATCGTCACCGATAGCGAACCATGTGTCACCATCCTTGTTGGCATCAAACACAACGGTAAAGATCGGATCCTCGTAAACATCCTTGCTGCTATGCTCAAACTTAACCATCTTGTCTGTAGCTGACTTTGCCCAGTCATTTGGACCACCTACAAGATAGTAGTTCTGCGCAATAACAACCTTCTTCAGCGGAGTGAACTGTACAGTACGCTGTGCGAAGTAGTTCTCTCCGGGCTTGCCAACAATAGCCTCGGCTGTTCCATCTGTTACAGTGTGGAGAATAGTACGGATATAGAGAGGTGTTTCTGCAGGATTGCGAGTGATATTATTGAAATAGGCATTCTGCAAATCACTTGCTTTTACGCTGATCTCACTCTCGCCATCAAGGCTGTTCGCATCAAGAGTAATGCTCTCGTTGAAATCCTCTGTCTTTGAGAACTCGACCATTGCCTTCAATACGGTATTTGCAGGCATAGCACCTTCCTTTACGCTGACAGTACCGATGGGAATGACCTCTTCGGTTCCTGCCTCTTCGTCAATAAAGTCAGTCAGTTTGATAGTGGTTGCCGAGTTGGCAGCAACAGTCACGTCGCTCATCTGAAGCAGGCTCTCAGGCAGATTGGCCTGTGGCACGAACTCGGTATCGAAGTCCTGGTTACAGGCAACGAGCCCCATGCTGAGAAGAGCCACTGTATATAAACCTAATTTTTTCATCTTCTTATTCATTTGGTTAAACTATCTTTCTAATGCTGACGAACTACGGGAGGAGTTCGAACTTCACGGTATTCTTGTTCAAATCGACGGTGATGTCGAACTGTCCACCTGGGAAGTTTGCAAATGCCCAAGAACCCTTACCGGTCATACCTGAACCAGTGTATACGTTATTGGTCAACTCTACATCTGTTGCCTCGTCAGCAACTTGGAATCCGTAAGAGTCACCACCATCCCATCCGGTAAGTTTAGTATAGAAACGGAAGGTCAAGTCGCCCTCTGGCATCTCAACGACACCATGATAAATCTTACTACCGATCTCGGTCTCCATAATCTTCCAGTTCTCCAGGTCAGCGGCATTAGTCTTAGTAGGCTCCTTCCAGCCAGAGCAGTTACCAATCACATAGAGGCAGCCCTTACTTGGGATATTGCAGTAGGCGGCCATGTGCTTGAAACTAACTGTATTCGAAGAGATTTCCGTACCTTCAACATCAATGGAACTTGTTGTCACGATCTTGGCAACAACGCGCATGATAACCTCGCGGAAGCCCATATCAACATAGTCGTCCTCAGTAGCAAAGCCGTCGAGCTTACAGATAGCCTTGGCAATCTCCTCGCCACTGATGTTGGCATTACATGAAGTGAAACCTGTCTCCAGATAATCACCCCATTTCTCTGTTCCGTTCTCATTCAATCCTACCTGTACCTTATAGTGTACGACGGTATTAACACCATAATTAGGCTGGGTCCAGGTGAGCTTTACAGTATTGTCCGGAGTTAACTGGATATACTGATCTGCTACAGCCGATGTGTTTACCACAAACTCTGAAGCGGTATGATTCGGGCCGAGTATTGGATTGTCATCGCGATCGGAATCACATGCCGTGAACAGCATGACGATAGCTGCGAACAACACACTACTCTTAAAATATTTAGTTTTCATAATCACTTATCTTTATTTGATTGTCCGACAATAGAATTAATAGCCTGGGTTCTGTGTCAGGTTCAAGTTTGAGATGACATCACTTGAAGCCAGCGGGAATAGGTTGTATTTGCTATCTACAGCATGCGGTGTACCCACGTTACTGTTCATACCTTTATGAGCCCAGAGGTAATCGCCAGTGGTGAACAGATTGAAGCGAACCAGATCACTGCGGCGATGGCACTCCCATGCCAGCTCACGGGCACGCTCGTCAATGATATCCTGCTTGGTGGGATTGGCAATGGCTGCCACACCGGCACGGGTACGGATGTCGTTGAACTTCGCAATACCATCGCAATTGACGCCACCTACTACCTGACACTCAGCCAGCATCAGATAAACGTCACCTAGACGGAATACCGGGAAGTCGGTGTCGGGGAAAGAGTTCGCACCTACTATCATCGAACCGTCGGCCTTCAGGTTGGTGAACTTTGTAAAGGCATAGCCACTCTTAAAGTCACTGACGTCGATAATATCCTTCGTCTGTCCTTCTGTGAAGAACTTGGCACGCAGGTCAGCATCCTCGAACTTGTTGACGAACTGCGGTGTTACGCGGATACCGCCCCAACCATCACCGCCGAGTCCATAGTCAGCCGGATTCATCTTTCCGCCCACTTGTGCGTTGATAATGTATGTGGTACCACCATAGGCCTGTGTGTTGATGTGATCCTGATATACGCTGAAGATAATCTCGTGACCAATGCCCAGCATCTGATCGTTATCAGCACAGAACATCTTGTAGAAATCGTTCTTCGACTCGATCTTGTAGCCTAAGTCGATAATCTTCTGACAGTACTCAGCACACTTGGCATAGTTGGCTGTTCCAGTGTAAACCTGTGCGTTCAGATAAAGTTTAGCCAGAATCATATAAGCAAGGCCTTTACCTGCGCGATATTTCTCAGGATCAGCGGGCAGCAGTTCGGCTGTCTCTTCCATATCCTTCACCAGCCAGTTGAAGAGATTGGAACGACTGATCTGCTCGGGGTTGGCACCGCCCACCTCTGAGTTCTCATCGGTGAAAGGCACATTGCCGAAGAGGTCGATGGCATGCAGATAGCTCAGTCCACGGATGGCACGTGCCTCAGCACGATACTGCTGCATGGCTGCATCATTGGCATTGGAAGCCTTATCGATCCGGCGAATCACCTCATTGCAGATTGAGATCTGATACAAAACGCGGCTGTAGCAGGCGCCGACGAACACATCACTCGATGTCCACTGCAATCCGTGCAGATCCTTAAGTGTCTGGTCGTTCCATCCGATCACGACCTCATCGGTCGTCAGTTCCTGCATGTTGAACAGGGCACGCAGATACTGACCGAAACCACCGTCGATACCTTTGATATCAGGAGCACCGCTGTCGCCGTCGGGTGAACTTACTGACAGTGCAGAATAGCACTTGGCCAGCAACTGATTGTATGCCTCTGTACCTGTCAGTACATTTTCCGGAGTGTCCAGATTCGGATCGATAGGTGTAACGTCCAAATCGCCCACACATGCAGTCAACGACACGGCGGAAGCCAAAGCGAGGCTATATATTCCGTTTTTCTTTATATTGAATTTCATATGATGATCCTCCTATTAGTTAAAAGTTAAAGCTTGCTCCTACGATGAAGTTGCGTGAGCGCGGATACATATTCTTGTCAAGACCATCCTTAACCTCGGGGTCAACACCTTTGTAATTGGTGATGGTAAAGACATTCTGGGCTGTCAGGTGTACGCGGATCCAATCGCAGACGTTGTAAGCCAGTGTCATCTTGTCGAGTTTCAGGAAAGACGCATTCTGCACGTAGTAGTCGCTACGGTACTGTGCCTGTGAGAAGTCACTGTAAGGAGCGGTGGTCACACGGTTGCAGATGAAGTTATTCGTCCACATGTCAGCCTTCATCTCAGTGTTAGAGGCTACATTGTTGTACACGTAGTTGCCAAGGCTTGAGCGGAAAGCAGCGGAGAGAGTCCATTTCTTGTAACTTAGCTCGGTGTTCAGACCGATATTCACGTCGGCATCAGGCTTGTAGTATACATAACGGTCATTGTCTGTGATCTGCCCGTCATGGTTGCGATCCACATACACGCCCTCCAATGGCTTGCCAGCCTCATCGTATACCTGCTGGAATACATAGAATGAGTTGATGGGGTTACCCACCTGCTGGATCTGGATATGGTTACCAACACCACCATTGATGTCACCAACCTCTACACCCAGATAGCTGGGGTCGTCGCTGGCAGTCAGTCGGGTGATCTCGTTCTTGTTGTAGGCGAAGTTCACGCCAATCTCCCAACGCAAGTTCTTCTTCTCAATGGGAACGACATTCACGGCAACCTCAATACCCTTGTTCTCCATATCACCAACATTCTGCAACAGATAGTTGGTCAGGTTGGTACCGGCAGCAACGGGCACCTCGTTGAGCAGATCGTTGGTTTTACGCTTATAGACATCTACGCTACCGTTGATGCGGTTTTTCAGGAAACCGAAGTCAAGACCTACATTGTAGGTTGTTGTTTCCTCCCACTTAATCTGTGCAGCATATCCTTTCGGTGTGATAGGAACGATTGCGCTGTTGCCAAACCAATAGTAAGAACCTCCTTGGTTGGTGTGGTAGGTGGGAATAGAAGGATAGTCACCCTGATTGATGTTCTGCTGACCGGTGATACCGTATCCCAGACGGAGTTTCAGGTTCGACAGCCAGTCGACATCTTTCAGGAATGCTTCCTCATTGATGCGCCATGCCAGAGCTACAGAGGGGAACAGACCCCACTTGTTGTTCTGGAAGCGTGACGTACCGTCGTTACGCAAAGTAGCAGTGAGAAGATAGCGATCCATGAGCGTCCAGTTCAGTCGGCCATAGAATGATACCAGATAACTCTCGGTCATGAAGATCGGTTCCTTTACAGCATATTCCAGATTATTACCGTCGTTAGAAAGCTTACGCTCGGTCTTCTTATTGTAGAAGTGCTGCCAAGAGTAACCACCCAAGATGTCAAAGCGGCTGCGCAGTTCTTTCAGCTCACGGGCATAAGCCAGATAGAACTCCAATGTCTGGTCACGACGCATCTGAGTGTACTTCTTCCACTCACCAGTGCCGTTCTGTACTTTGTTATGATAAGAGATCTCACTCTTATAGTCAGTGATATCCCAGCCTGTTGTAGTCGAGTAGTCAAGACCAAGGTTCAGGTTGGCGCGTAGACCTGGCAAGAACTTGAACTTATAGTCGAACTGGGCGTTACCCACGAAACGACGAACATAACTGTCTTTGTTCTGCTGTTCCAACTGAGCTACAGGGTTCAGAGTTGCCATAGAGTTAGGCAGACCGCTGTTCATCCAGTAGTGATAACTGCCGTCCTCATTGTAGACGGGCTTCAGCGGGTTATACTGAATAGCGCTGCCGATAGCACCTTCGTCGGCAAAAGAATTATGGGTAAACACACCTTTACCATTCAGATTGATGGTCAGACGGTCGTCGAGCAGTGTCGGGGTCAGGTTCACTCCAAAAGTTCCACGATTCATGTTGGTGGTCTTCAGAATACCGTCGTTGTTCAGGAATCCGGCACTAACGCGATAAGGCATCTTGAAGTCACTGCCTTTGACATAGCCACCGGTAACGCTGGCATTGATCTCCTCTGTCCAGGCAGTACGGTAGATCTTGTCCTGCCAGTCTGTCTTGGCATTGCCCAGAGCAGCCATGGCGTCAGCATTCCCGCTGTAGTTGGCTACAAAGAAATCCTTAAAGGAGTCTGCGCCAAGCACATCCACCTTCTTGGCAATGGTCTTGAACGAGCCAGTCATGTCAATGTTCACATGAGGCTTGGCACCTGCCTTACCTTTCTTTGTGGTAATGATAATCACACCGTTTGAGGCGCGGCTACCATAGATGGCGGTGGCAGAAGCATCTTTCAGGATAGAGAAGCTCTCGATGTCGTTAGGGTTGATGGTGTTGAGCACATCACCACCAGAGATCTCGGTCGAGCTAATGGGCAGGCCATCGATAACGATCAGAGGGTCGTTTGAGGCGGAGAGTGACGAACCGCCACGGATGCGGATGGTTGAGCCGGCGCCAGGAGCACCGCTGTTGGTCATGATCTGTACACCAGGCGTCTTACCCTGCAACAGGTCAGCCGGTGAAGTTGCAAGACCCTTGTTCAACTGATCGGCCTCAACGGTCATAACAGAACCAGTGGCATCGCTCTTGCGAACGGTACCGTAACCGATAACCACAACATCCTGCAAAACAGTCTGGTCTTCTTTCAGTGTTATAACGAGATTTGGCGCAGCCTTCACCGTAGCGGTCACGAAACCGACATATGAAACGCTGATGTTTGCACCCTGATTAGCCGTCAGTGCGAAATTACCGTCAAAATCGGAGATGGTGGCGGTCTGTGTGCCGTCAACGCGTACCGTTGCGCCGATAATGGGTTCGCCTGTAGCATCTTTCACATGTCCTTTAACCGCGATTTGGGCAAAGGCACTTGCCGATAGGAACAAGCCCAACAAAAGGCTGAGCATCCTAAGCGGGATTTGAATGTTTACCTGCTTCATCATTACATTTAATTAGAGTTAATTGTTTGTATGTTATATTGTTTTAAGCTATTAAGCTTAGGTCGCTTGATGGTAGTGAACGTTGGGTTCACGGTGCAAAGATAGTCTACTTTTCAATACGTTATCCTTTTTTTTGTTTAAAAACGTTATTAGGAACGTGCAAACGTTTGCACGTGGTGTATGTTAATAATAATAAGAAGTGTATGAACAACATATGGAATAATTTCATATCTTTGCACCATCAACTATCAATAGTTAGAAACCTGATGAAGGATAATACCCCAATGACGATGAAGGATATAGCGCGGGAGTTCGGCATTTCCGTAGCTACGGTTTCGCGTGCACTAAAGGATTCACCTCGTATCAGTGAGGAACGACGGAAAGCAATCCAGCAGTACGCTCGGGAGCACAATTTTTATCCTAATGCTATTGGAGAGGCTTTACGCCATAGTCGGATCATGGCGACGAAAATTATCGGGGTAATCGTGCCGGAGTTTACGCATTATTATTTTTCTTCAATTCTGACTGGTATTGAGGAGGCAGCTGCTGCACGGGGCTATCATATCATGGTGTCGTTGAGTGGTGAGCAATATGAGCGTGAGGCACGTATTTGTGAAAACTTTCACCGTTATAAGGTATGTGGAGTTATTGTTTCACAAGCGAAAGATACGAAGAACTATGACCACTATCAGAAACTGCTGGATGCCGGTATCCCCATCGTGTTCTACGATAGAATATGTACGGGTGTGAATGCCAGTCGCGTGGTGGTTGATGACTATATGGGCGCATATAATGCCGTGACCCATCTGATTGAGACTGGCTGTCGGCGCATTGCTTTCTATGGCGGACCGATGCAGTTGGAGATATCGAAGAACCGCTATAACGGTTATGTGGATGCGCTGTTGAAGCACGGATTGACAATCGATGAGCGGATTATCCGTGTCTGCGACAACCGTCCTGATGCAGAGACGGTGACACCGGAGCTTCTGGCGCTTGACAATCCGCCAGACGCTTTCTTTGCCGTCAATGACGATACAGCTATCGGTGTTCTTTATACCGTTAAGCATGCTGGAATTCGCGTGCCTGAGGATATCTCTATCTGCGGCTTTACTAACGGACAGCGCGCCATTGCCTGTGACCCAATGTTGACAACAGTAGAGCAGCGTGGGCATCGTGTGGGTGAGGAGGCTGCTGAAATTCTGATGGATAAGGTAGAAGGGCTGATTCCGATAGAGAAGGTGGAGAAGCGAGTGGTGCGTACCCGGTTGGTTATCAGAGGTACAACGAGGTGACAAAAACATCCGACGACTAAAAAACGAATAACTAAATGAAACAAAAACCTGATCTTTCCTTTTGGAAACTGTGGAATCTGAGCTTCGGATTCTTTGGCGTTCAGATTGCTTACGCCTTGCAGAGTGCAAACATCTCGCGCATCTTCGCTACTTTGGGCGCAGATCCGCATAATCTCAGTTATTTTTGGATCCTGCCACCTTTGATGGGTATCCTTGTGCAACCGATTGTCGGAACGCTGAGCGATAAGACTTGGACCCGTTATGGACGTCGTATTCCTTATCTGTTTGTCGGGGCAGCCATGGCGGTACTTGTTATGTGCCTGTTACCCAATTCCGGTTCCTTGGGATTGACGATCAGTGCTGCTATGATCTTCGGACTCGTAGCCCTGATGTTTCTCGATACCAGTATCAATATGGCCATGCAACCATTTAAGATGTTGGTGGGTGATATGGTCAACGAAAAACAGAAGGCTAAGGCTTATTCCATCCAGTCGTTCCTTTGCAATGCTGGTTCGGTTATGGGATATGTGTTCCCGTTTTTGTTTACATTTATCGGCATCAGTAATGTGGCCGAGAGAGGTGTTGTTCCTGATTCTGTCATATGGTCGTTCTATATTGGTGCCGCCATCTTGATTCTCTGTGTCATCTATACAACGTCTAAGGTAAAGGAATGGAATCCAAAGGAATATGCAGAGTATAACCCCGTGTCGGAGGAGAAAGAGGACAGTGCCAACTGGATTACGCTTTTGAAGAATGCTCCTTCCACCTTCTGGAAGGTAGGACTAGTTCAGTTTTTTTCATGGGCGGCCATGCTCTATATGTGGAACTACACCACAGGTGCCATTGCAGAGGTGGTGTGGAATACGACTGATCCTGCCAGTGAGGCATTTCAGGCTGCAGGCAACTGGGTGGGCATCCTCTTTGCCGTGCAGGCTGTGGGTTCTGTCATCTGGGCTGCTCTTCTACCGCAGTTTAAGAATACGAAGTTGGCTTATTCCATCAGTCTGATTATCGGAGCCATCGGTTTTATGATGGTACCATATATCAATGATCAGTATCTGCAGTTTGTTCCCTTCTTGATGATTGGCTGTGCCTGGGCTGCTATGCTGGCCATGCCGTTTACCTTCGTGACAAACGCCCTGCAGGGCTATGGGCATATGGGGGCTTATCTGGGTTTGTTCAATGGCACCATCTGCATCCCACAGATTGTGGCCGCCCTTTTGGGAGGTGTCGTCCTTTCTTTGGTTGGGCATCATCAGTCGACCATGATGGTTGTGGCAGGCGTCAGTTTCCTGATTGGCTCGGCCTGTGTCTTTGTAATCAAAGAAAGTAGAAAGGTAAAGGAATAGTTGTGTGTCTGCGCCCTGTCGTCAATCAGCGGCGCCGACGCCATCCGTAAGTACGGGCTGTTAGTATAACAATAACAGTCCGGCGAAACCGGCATAGCAGATCATACGGATGGGATTGATCTTCAGATATCCCGTACCGAAGGCTGTTGCAGCGAAGAGGGCGCAGCTGACAAAGAACTGCCAGGGCGTTTCTGTGGGAGAAGAGAAATTCTCCTTGTTACATAATAGAAGGGTAGCAGCGGCCAGCAAACCTACGACGGCTGGGCGCAGGCCTTTGAAGATCGTCTGAACCACTGGGGTATTCATGAATTTCATGAACATTCGACTGATCAGAATCATCAGTATCAGTGATGGCAGTACAAGGGCGAAGGTGGCTGTGGCAGAGCCGAGAATGGCCATCAGATGACCATAGCCGGCATTGTGGATGGCATTATAGCCGCAGTAGGTGGCACTGTTGATGCCAATGGGGCCTGGTGTCATCTGCGAGATTGCTACGATATCCGTGAACTCAGCCGTAGAGAGCCAATGGTGTGTCTCCACGGTCTCATGCTGGATCAGGGACAGCATACCATAACCGCCACCAAACCCGAAGAGCCCAATCTCGAAGAATGTTACAAATAGACTAAAATATATCATTTTTGTATCTCAGTATCTCTGTGTTCGATGATGCCGTATATATAGCCTGCTATCCCGGCGATGATGATAATATAAATAGGTGAGATGCCGAGAGCCCAGATGAGGAGAGCGCTGACGACAGGAATCCAGATAGTGTATCTGTTGAGTTTTGCACGCTGACCTAGGCGGAATGTCGGTACGGCTATCAGTGCCACTACGGCAGGACGGATGCCACGGAAAATGGCGGCTACGTAGGGATTCTCCTTAAACTGACTGAAGAATATGGCGATGGTAAGAATGATCAGGAACGAGGGGAGTGCTGTGCCGAGCGTGGTACAGATGGCGCCACGCGTCTTGCGCAGCTTATAACCAATGAATGTGGCAATATTGATGGCGAAGACACCGGGACAACTCTGGGCAATGGCTATCAGGTCAAGCATCTCGTCCTTCGCTACCCACTGCTTTCTGTTCACTACCTCTTCCTCTATCAAAGGTATCATGGCATATCCACCACCAAGGGTGAATATGCCAATCTTAAAGAATGTTTTAAATGAATCCCAATAGATGTTCATTACTTGTGAGCTTCAACCCATTTACGTGCATTGACAAAGGCTTCAATCCATGGGGTTACCTCGTCGTTACGACGATCTGCGGGATACCAGGCATTCTGCCAAGGGAAGGCAGCACGCTCCGGGTGAGGCATCATGCAGAGATGACGACCGTCGGCTGAACAGATACCAGCTACATTATAGTCAGAGCCGTTTGGATTAGCGGGATAGCCGCCATAATTGTATTTGGCAATCACGTTGTATTGATTCTCTGCCTCGGGGAATGAGAATTTGCCTTCTCCGTGAGCCACCCAGATGCCAAGTTTAGAACCGCTGAGGCTACCGAACATGACACTGTTGTTCTGGGGAATGCTTAAAGAGATAAATTCACTCTCGAACTTATGTGAATCATTGTGCAACATCTTGACTCCCTTTGCACCAGTCAAGCCGAGCTCAACCATTAGCTGGCAACCGTTACAGATTCCCAGTGACAGCGTGTCCTTGCGGGCATAGAACTTATCCAGAGCCTCTTTAGCCTTGGGGTTGAAGAGGAACGCGCCAGCCCATCCCTTAGCAGATCCGAGTACGTCGGAGTTGGAGAAACCGCCACAGAACACAATCATGTTGACATCCTCGAGCGTCTCGCGACCACTGATCAGGTCGGTCATCATGACGTCTCTTACCTCGAAACCGGCAAGGTAGAGACAGTAGGCAGTCTCACGCTCACACTGGGTACCCTTCTCACGGATAACAGCAGCCTTAGGTGCCTGACTCTTGTCCGATTGCTGATCTTTCCAACGGTCGGGGTTAAGACCGAACTGCGCAAGTTTACCAGTGAAACTCTTGGGGAATTTCATCTCCAGTGGCTGTTTCTTATAGTTCTCGTAGCGTTCTTTAGCTTTACCGTTGAAACTCTGCTTGCGGTCGAGGAGGTAAGATGTCTTATACCAAGTGTCACGCAGGGCGTCGATATCGAAGGTATTCTCCGTTTCGCCTGCCTTTACTACGATGGTGCGAGCCTCGGGAACGGGATAGCCGATCTTGGCAAAGCCAACGCCCTGCTCCTCCATGAAATCCTTGAACTCCTGTTTGTGCTCGTCGCTCACCTCGATGACAACACCTGGATTTTCTGCGAAGAGGGCCTTTACGATGTCGCCATCCTTGCAAATGTCGTGAAGGTTGATGTGCATACCACCCTTGGTATTGGCGAAGCACATCTCGAGCAGGGTGGTAATCAGACCACCAGCCGAGATGTCGTGACCAGCCAGAATCCAACCCTTCTCAATCATTTGTTGAACAGCCATGAAGGCATCAGCGAAGTATTCGGCGTTCTTCACCGTTGGCACATCGTCGCCTACCTTGCCCAGGCTCTGGGCGAAGGCAGAACCACCAAGGCGCTGCTCGTCGAATGAGAAGTCGATATGATAGAGTGAAGCATTCTTATCGTTCACCAAAACGGGTGATACCACCTTCTTGATGTCGCTTACCTCGCCACCGGCACTCACGATGACGGTTCCCGGAGAGATGACCTTCTCGCCGTTGGGATACTGCTGACTCAAAGAGAGCGAGTCCTTACCTGTGGGCACATTGATATGCAGGTCGCAGCAGAAGTCGCTCAGTGCTTTCACACCAGCATACAATCGGGCATCCTCGCCCTCCTGCGAACGGCATGGCCACATCCAGTTGGCAGAGAGACTCAACGAGTTCATACCCTCGGCGAGAGGAGCCCAGACGATATTGGTCAGAGCTTCAGCCACTGAGAGCACAGAACCAGCGGCAGGATCAGCCAGACCTGCCTGAGGTGCATGACCAAGGGCTGTTGCGATACCTTTCACGCCGCGGTAGTCGAGGGCTACAACACCACAGTCGCTCAATGGCAACTGGATCTCGCCCTGGCACTGCTGACGGGCAATCTTACCTGTTACGGAACGGTCCACCTTGTTGGTCAACCAGTCTTTACAGGCCACAGCCTCCAGCTGAAGCACGCGGTCGAGGTATTCATTAATCTTATCCTGACTATAGGTCACGTCCTCATAGTGGCGCTCTACCGTAGTATCTTTCATGATAGTCTTCGGCGAATGACCGAACATCTGAGCAACATCGAGGTCGAAAGGCTTCACACCGTCACCCTGTCTGAACGAGAAGTGGGCATCGCCAGTGGTCTCACCGACCACATAGAGTGGGGCACGCTCACGCTCAGCAATCTTACGAACATGTTCGATATGCTTTTCGTCGATGAGTAAGCCCATACGTTCCTGACTCTCGTTGGCGATAATCTCCTTGCTTGACAGCGTCTTATCACCGATAGGCAGTTTGGTCATGTCGATTTCACCACCACACTCCTCAACGAGTTCTGATAAGCAGTTCAGGTGTCCGGCAGAACCATGGTCGTGGATAGAAACAACAGGGTTCACATCTTCTTCACAGAGGGCGCGCACCAGGTTGTAAGCACGCTTCTGCATCTCAGGGTTGGCACGCTGAACGGCATTCAACTCGATGCCGTTGCTGTAGCGACCGGTATCAACTGACGATACGGAACCGCCGCCAAGACCGATACGGTAGTTGTCACCACCAACTACGACAATCTTGTTACCCTTCTGGGGCTCCTTCTTCAAACAGTCGCGCTTGGTGCCGTAACCTACACCACCAGCCAGCATAATCACTTTATCGTAGGCGTACTTTTCTTTACCTTCCTGATGCTCAAAGGTCAGTACTGAACCGCAAATCAGCGGTTGACCGAACTTATTGCCGAAATCAGAGGCACCGTTAGAGGCCTTGGTCAGAATCTGTTGCGGTGTCTGGTACAGCCATTGACGCACGGGTAGGATATCTTCCCAGTCGCGGGCTGCACCCTCATCGTCTTTCAGACGGGGATAAGCTGTCATGTACACCGCTGTACCGGCGATAGGCCAGGAACCTACACCACCGCCCATACGGTCGCGGATCTCACCACCCGTACCCGTAGCAGCACCGTTGAACGGTTCTACTGTAGTGGGGAAATTGTGCGTCTCAGCCTTCAGCGAGATCACACTCTCGATATCCTTGATCCGGAAGAAGTCACTGGTGCTCTGATCCTTCGGGGCAAACTGCTCAACGATTGGACCTTGTGCAAAAGCCACATTATCCTTATAGGCAGAGAGAATCTTATTTGGGTTCTCCTGTGTAGTCTTCTTGATCATGGCGAAGAGTGAGCTCTCCATCTCCTTGCCGTCGATGATAAACGTTCCGCCGAAGATCTTGTGACGGCAGTGCTCGGAGTTGATCTGAGCGAAACCGAAAATCTCAGAGTCAGTGAGCGGACGACCGTTCTTCTTCTCCAGACCGTGCAGGTATTCTATCTCTTCGGGTGAGAGGGCCAGGCCCTCCTGCTCGTTGTATTCTTCCAGATTGTCCACATACTTAATGGGTTCAGGTTTGATGTTAATGGTGAAGATGTCCTGATCCAAACCGTTGTACATACGCTGCAACATTTCGTCGTACTCAGCATCCTTGGAGGCCACGGCAAAGTACTCCTCTATACGAGAAATGCCGCTGAGGCCCATATTCTGTGTAATCTCAACGGCATTTGTCGACCATGGGGTCACCATCTCGCGGCGTGGACCTACGAAAAAGCCCTCTAGGCTGTCTGCATTCAGCAGAGTAGCTTCGCCATAAAGCCAATTAAGTTCTTTGATTTCTTGTTCACTCAGTTCGTGATCAACCTCCGTGGCAATCACCGAACGGCTGTTGCTGTCCGTCGTTTTCTGTGGGGTCTGAAAGAAGCGTATCATACCTTATTTATTATTATGTTTCCGAATTTGGCCGCAAAGGTACTAAAAATAATCCACAAAGGGCACAAAAATATCATAAAAAAAGGAAATCAGGGAGACAGGTCTTTCGTCATCTGACCGGTCTCCCTGATTCTGATTCATCATCTGACGACTTTCTTGCCGTCGATGATATAGATGCCATGCGGCAGTTGTGTATCTCCGGCAGTGTTTAGACGCCGTCCGTCGAGGGTATAGACTGCATGAGGCTGGCGCTCGTCTTTGTTGGTGGCGTTGATAGCCGTTCCATTATGATCCTCAACAATGTTCTTGATCAGCTTCCATCCTTCAGCATTGGCATAGAGATCTTTGGTACTAGTCGGTACGTGCAGCGTGACTTTGTCGAGGGAATGGTTAGTAAGCATCGACTCAGAGAAAAGATCCTGCACGACAAGTGGTGTGGACCATGACACTCGGAGGTGTTTGAGATCGTAGAAGAGGAGACCGCCATTAATGTTTATCACAGAGGCTGGGATACTGACATCGGAAGCCATCAGGTAGATGTGCTCGATGGTCTCCAGTCCCTCTGGAAATACTAATGGCGACCAAGCATGAGGTCTCATCTAGTTCATAGCAGAGACCATTGACCTCCACAGCTCCTTCCCTGACAGGTTCGTACAACTGACTATTAGCAAAGGTTTTCACACCGTCTTTCACCGTCAGTGTAACCTCCTTTTGGCAAAGGTCACGGAAGTAGGCCTTTTTCCATTCCTTGCTCTCTTCTTTTCCGTGACCGACAGGATAGAGGATATAGTCTCCATCAGCCAGTTCCGCATCCAACTCCCATCTGACCTCTATAGCATTGGGGTCACCGGGTTCCTTATCGGTGTGGCAGAAATATTGTATCTCATGGGTGGCTTTGTTTTCCACGGCCAGAGCTAACTCTGGTTGTAGCTCATGACTGAAATAAGAGGAGAACATGAGCTTCGCATATAGCTTGTTGCCACTCAACCACTTAAAATCCTTGTCGGAGCCTAAGGTGAATCCGTATGCTCCGCCCTCATCTTTCTTGATGTTAAATTCGATGCCCATATTGATAGGGAACAGACAGTTCTCTATCGGGCTCCATCCGTCGGAGTCGCCACCCCATCCGTAATTGAAGTGGAATTCGCCTTTATCGTTATAGCCATCACAGATGAAGGAATGACCTATCGAACCGTTGCTGCCACTTAATAGGGACGTCCCGCATCCAGTTCACTGCGGATGATGTTCTTAAGGTCTTCTGATGAGAAGTACCCACAGTCAAGGCGCATCAGACCTTTGTCATAGCCCATGACACTTGCCAGTTCACCAGTGCTTGGACTTCCAGACATTTCCAATCAAAAGATAGCGCCTAGATAGGCGACATCGCGCATAAGCAGAGCTACGGCCTTCTTGGCCTCCTCACTGCTGCTCGCGTCATAGGTCAGTAGCATCTTGCTGTAATCGTAATAGTCGGCCGTGAGGTCGGTCTCCTGGAAGTCTTCGCCGTCCAGATGCCAAGAGCCTGTTCCCATACCGTGTTCCGGCCATTGATGATAATAACACAACTGTGCCATCGCTGTGGCACCGCAACTTGTCAGACAATGCTTCCCATCTATTTCGGGGCACATCAGGTTGTAAGGATCATTCTGGTTCCATTGTGTCTTGATCAGTGGACCAACAGTTTGTGCGATAATAAGTTGGCTGCTTATCGCACAAAAAAACAAGATCAAAAGTTTTTCATATCTTCATTTATGAGTAATATTATTTCTTTCTTTTAGTGGGTGTGCTGTTTTTGATAACTGTGGTCTTTCCCTTAGACTTCTCCGTCTTTGTGCTGATGGTCTTGGACTTACTCTTCTCTACGTATGGCACCTGCTTCATCAGGGTCCAGGTGGCCTCGGCTACCTTGTTCTTCAGATTCTCAGGGTAGTCGGGATTGTTCTGGAAATACCTCTTGACTATCTGTCTCGCCTCATCGCTTTTGTGTTCGGCAAACAACGCTTTCGCCCAGTTGTCAGGGAAGAAGATGTCGCTGGTCTGTTGGATAAATTCCAGTGATTTTAGACTCGGCTCGATATAGATATTACTCTTTGGTTCGAAGACGTCGGAGTTCAGTAAGCGCAAAGCATGGATAGCCCATGGCTCCTGGACACGGCCTTCCGGTTTCAGAAGCATATTAAACAGTCTCGTACGATCAGGTTCGCTGGGGTTGCAGGCACGACAGATGTAGTCGAACTCTTTCCGCTGGTCGTCAGTCTTTAGGAAGGCGCGCTCTGTCTGCAGGATGCTCTCCCACTGACCAGGGCGCATGATGGCAAGTCGATAAGCCATCTCCATATAGTCTTGCTCACTGAAGAGTGGATCGTCGTGGTTCCTCCATATATCCTCGATACGGTCTAGCACCTCCGGTGAGATGGCATGAGCGCCCAACTTACGTATGATATATTGCCGGCATTCCTTGGTTTTGTTCTCCCCCAACAAATCCAGCATGCATAGCTCGAGGGTCTTGCGTTGCTCAGGTTCCATGTCACTGGCAATCTTGAACATATGGTCAACGGCAGTCGACATGATCAGGGGCTCTTTCTCTTTCATCATCATGCGATAGAGCTCTCCGAAGTAGGATGGTGTGATCTTACCCATGAGATAGTTGTCGTGAATGACCTGAAGCAGACAATAGCGGTTCAGATTGTTACGGGTCGTGAGAAGACGAGTTGGAAGGAGTCTGATATACTCATCGTCTAGGGTGAACCGTCCGTAGCCTCTGCCGTTGATGTTAGGAAGGATGAAGTCGGGACGCCCTTTTACCTTGAATGTCGCGGTTGGCTGTTGCATGTCAACAGACAGCGTACGACTCTCTCCTCGGTCATAGATTAGTCTGACTTGGAACTTCTGTGGCCATACGATACCTCTTCCGTGGGGGTCGGTCTGTGAGATGATGATCTTCCCGTCGCGGTAGCTAGTGTGGATGAAGGGCATGCCTTTCTGTTTGACCCATACATCACAGAACTGGCGCACTCCGGCCTCGGGGGCTGTCTCGTCGAGGATCCTCACCAGATCCTCCCAAGAGGCATTGCCGAAGGAGTGTTCCACAAGGTAGCGCTGCAGACCATTCTGAAGTCTTGCCGACTCCATGACCAGTTCTAGCATTCGCATCATCACAGGTGCTTTGTCATAGATGATGTTGTCGTAGAGCAGACTGGCATGGTTCAGGTTGTCAAGCTGTTGTGCGATAGGGTGAGTGCCCTCAGTGCGGTCTGTAGCGATGGCCTTGGCCTGATAGGTCTTGAGGAAGTTCAGGTCGTGGTCGACTCTGGAAAACGAGCGACGTGTGATCTTCGACGCCATGAAACTGGCGAAAACCTCTTTGGCCCATACGTCATCGAACCACTTCAATGAAACGAGAGCGCCAAACCACAGATGAGCCGTCTCATGGGCGATGAGCTCCAAACGACTCAGTTCCTCTTCCTGGGTGGCATATCGCTCGAGGAAGACACGGCGGTCACTGAGTTGGATGGCACCAGGATGTTCCATGCCGCCAAACTGGTAGTTGGGCAGGAGCACCAGCCCGTATTCCTTGAACGGACAGGCAATGCCGGTGTAGCCCTCCATCCACTTCAGTGACTGTGCCGCCTCGTCGAACACCTTGTCCAGTTGAGCGACCTTTTCCGGGTCTTTCTCTCGGTAGAGGGCACGCATGACACGCCTGTCGCGAATGACGGTCTTCTCTTCAAACTTACCGGCAACAAATGAATACAGATAGGTGGGCAGCTGACAACTGTTGTCGCTGGTCATCGTCTTCCAGCCTTCCGGTGTATTCAGTGTTGTGGCGAAGACCGCTCTCAGGTCGGGCTGCTCGAAACACGGGAAGACTGTCCGTGCCATGTCTGGCACAAAGAGCGTATACATATAATCTTCGTTCCTGTTCAAGGCCTTGTCAAGGCATGTGAAACTGAACTCCACCTTGTTCGTTCCCGGTTTCATCTGTTTCATAGGCAGGATGATGTGCTCGTTCTGCCGGGTGACGGGAAGCGTGTGTCGCTTGAGTTTGTTATAGACGTAGCTCTTCCCATTGAGCTCTCCCTGGAAGTCCAGGATGATATCCTCGCTGTATTTCAGGTCGAAGGTGATAATGACTTTTCCTGTCACTTTCTCTTGGAGGTTGGCGGGGATATTAAATGTCAAATCATAGATGACGTTGCTAATGTTCGCTTTCCGATGCTGGGCGAGTTCTTGGGAGACACCTCTAGCTAGCAGCTGAGCATTAGAGGATAGGACAAGCATACTCAGTACTGCGAGGAGTAATACTTTTATATTTTTCATCGTTTTTTGGTTTTTGTCTGCAAATTTAATTAAAATAATTATAATAACAAGGCTTTCCCCTTTGTTTTTTTGGAGTATATCCTTAAATTTGCAAACATGAAAACTTATTAAAAGGAAGAATTATGAAACAGAACGTATTATGGATTGCAATGGCTGCAGGCCTGATGCTGACCAGCTGTGCCAGTAAGAAGGATCTGGTTAATTGCCAGACAGAGAATAAGTCGTTGACGGAGAGTCTGCAGGCTACCAAGGAAGATCTGGCTGCCAAGAATGCCCGTGTGGCAAGTCTTGAGGAACAGTTGGCTGCCCAGCGGCAGGCGCTGGCTGAGCAGAAGAAAGCATATGCTGCTCTGCAGCAGTCGCTTGACAAGAGTTTGCACAATGCTAGTCAGAACAATATCTCTATTGAGAAGTTGGTTGATCAGATCAACGAGTCGAACCAGTATATCCGTCATCTGGTAGAGGTGAAATCGAAGAGCGATTCATTGAACATGGTCCTGACGAACAATCTGACCCGTTCGCTCTCGAAGGAGGAACTGAAGGAGGTTGATGTGCAGGTACTCAAAGGGGTGGTCTATATCTCTTTGGCCGACAATATGCTTTACAAGAGTGGTTCTTATGAGATCAATAGTCGTGCTTCACAGACCTTGTCGAAGATTGCGAAGATCATCAAGGATTATAAGGACTATGATGTGCTGATTGAGGGTAACACCGACAATGTACCCATCTCCAAGACGAATATCCGTAACAACTGGGATCTCAGTGCGCTCCGTGCTTCTAGCGTTGTCCAGGCTTTGCAGAACGATTATGGAGTGGATCCGAAACGCCTTACCGCCGGTGGCCGTGGCGAATATAACCCCATTGCTACCAATGATACGGAACTTGGTAAACAACGTAATCGTCGTACTCAGATTATCATTACTCCGAAGCTCGACGAGTTTATGGATTTGATTGGGCAGGCCCCGGAGAGTGATAAATAAGTTGGTTCGGCTTGTTTCCCGGAGAGACAGGGGTCTCTGGAGATTGATGATGATAATAGCAGCGATGGTTCCGGCTATCGCTGCTACTGCTGTCTCCGAAGAGGACAGTGCTGTGGTTCACCGGATCGAGGTGGAGGCAGGGCCGGGGGTCATCCTTCATACGAATCAGTTTCTGCGTGGTCATAATCCCGAGACGCGTACCATGAACCACTCATTCGTGGCAAAGGTGAAATATGCCTTTGCACCTCCCGAGATGTCCGAGCAGGCCGCCATCTATAAGGGCTCCTATCAAGGCTTCGGTCTCGCCTTCCATGACTTCAATCCTCAACTGGGTAATCCCGTTTCCGTATATATCCTCCAGGGCGCTACCATCAAGTCGCTCTCAGGCCGGCTGTCGTTGAACTATGAATGGGACTTTGGCCTGACCTGTGGTTGGAGGCCCTACGATAGGGATGAAAATCCTGATAATCATGTCATCGGCTCGAAGGTCACGGCCTATATCGATGCCGAGGTCTATCTGCGGTGGATGATTTCACATCACTGGGACCTGAACATCGGTGCTGCTTTTACGCATTACAGCAATGGCAACACCTCCATTCCCAACGCGGGACTGAACGTGGCGGGGGTCAAGGCCTCTGTGGTTTATTACCTGAACCGGCGGAACGAACATCCTTCGTATGTGGTTGTTCCTCCCTTCAAACGACATTGGGAGTGTGATCTTACTTTTTTTGGTGCCTGGAAACGGAGAGGCTATGAGTTAAACGACGAGTCGTTTGTCCTTCCTGGTACTTACGGTGTGGCAGGCTTCAACTTGAACCCTCTCTACCGTTTGAATCATCGGTTCAATATCGGTCCCTCGCTCGATGTTTACTACGATGGCAGTAGTAATCTTGATCTCGACGGTGTCGTGCCGTTGGGCAGTGACACCTCTGATGCCGGCAGGGTCGGCCGTCCTTCATGGATACATCAGATGGGACTGGGGCTTTCGGCACGGGCTGAGTTCGTTATGCCCTATTTCACCATTAACTTTGGCATCGGGCACAACCTCATCAATCTTGATACAAGGGATATGGACGGCTTCTACGAGATTCTGGCGCTGAAGATCGGACTGATGCGTAAAGCCTATCTCCATATCGGCTATAGCCTTTACGATTTCCGCCGCCCCAACAACCTCATGTTAGGCCTCGGTGTCCATCTGTAAACGTGTGCTGTCGTGTCCATCTGACGACCGCTTGTTCTTCAGATAGTCGGCAAAGATACGGGCGGCACTTTCTACTTTCGCGACACAAGGACGACTCTTATAGTACTCTGCCGTGCGTGCCGAGGCCACGTAACTGCTATGTACCTTCTCGCAGCCGTTGAGACCAAGAATCTCTGCACAGATCAGACTGCCATTCTCCTCCTTTGACTTAGCTAACAGCTCCTGTACCACCTTATAGCAGGCCGACTTGCCCTCGCGGTCACTGCCCTCCGTCTGTCCGCAATCCAGTCCCACGAGCATGACGATGCCCGAGACCGCCCCACACATCATCCGCATACGTCCTACACCGCCGCCGAACCCTGCCGCGATCCTCTTGGCCATCGTGTCGTCGAGGCCGTATAGATCGGCAAATGCCGCAACCACACTCTGGCAGCAGCCATAGCCTGCCATGAAGTTCTCCACGGCGCGCTCAACCCTCTTTTCCAGTTCCTGATCAGTCATATTTGCAATATCGAGTTGCAAAAATACAAAATCAATCAAAAAAAGGCCTCAGAAAGGGTTATTTTTGATGTTAATAATAATTAAATGCGCCAGTTCTTACTTGACAGACTCAAATAAATCAAGTAATTTTGTAGGCCACAAAGAGGACTTATTAAGTTGTTTAACATTTAAATGTTTTATTGTCAATGATTTATTCAAAAGAAGTGGAAAACATGTGTAGCGTTTGCAAAGGCGCTTACCATGGTCCTGCACCTATCCCCGAGGAGGGCAAGTGGGTTGCAGTGAAAGAAATCAAGGAAATTTCCGGTTACACCCACGGTATCGGTTGGTGCGCCCCTCAGCAGGGTGCTTGTAAGCTGAGTCTGAACGTTAAGGACGGTGTCATCCAGGAGGCTCTCGTGGAGACCATCGGTTGTACAGGTATGACTCACTCAGCTGCTATGGCCAGTGAGATTCTTCCTGGTAAGACCATTCTCGAGGCGCTGAACACCGACCTCGTATGCGACGCTATCAACACCGCTATGCGCGAACTCTTCCTGCAGATTGTTTACGGACGTACACAGAGTGCTTTCTCTGAGGGTGGTCTGGCTATCGGTGC
>JAEEGL012327269.1_pt1 | contig 27829 bp, 22 predicted proteins | sample 9134231 | NCBI WGS metagenome assembly JAEEGL01 (sample SAMN16246548, study PRJNA631951) | gut metagenome | biome: gut microbiome; feature: rumen; material: fiber-attached | host: Bos | place: Iran: Karaj | collected 2018-10
GAAGGCTGCGATCGACCGCCTCAACGAGATAATGAAGAGCGTTCCCAAGACGAACGAATATTACAAAAAGGCGTTCAAGCTCTTTAACGAGATCAACGCGAAAATGAAGAGCAGCGAGGCTGAAAAGCAGGCTCCGGCAGAGCCCAAACCGGCTGAAGCGGCGGAAAAGGCAGACAAAGAGTAGCTCCGGCGCAGTCCAGATGTCGAAATCAGCAATCTATCCCGGAAGCTTCGACCCCTTTACCCTGGGGCATCTCGACATTGTTTCGCGGGCTCTCAAAATCTTTGATACCGTCAACATCGCGATCGGTCAGAACAAGACCAAGAGCTCGCTCTTCACCGCCGAGGAGCGCAAAGATCAGATCGAGGAGATCTTCAGGGGCAACGACCGCGTGACCGTTACGATCTTCAACGATCTTCTTGTCGATTTCGCCGAGCGCCTGAATATCTTTACGGTGATCAGGGGCGTCAGGAGCGTCACCGACTTTGAGTTCGAATTCCAGCTGGCATCCGCCTACCGTGCGACCCAGCCGAAGATCGAGTCGGTCTTCTTCATGACATCCGACAAGTTTTCCTACCTCTCGTCAAGCCTCGTAAAGGAGATCGCCGGCAAAAACGCCTCCTACCTTTCGCAGTTCGTAACGCCGAACGTCGAAAAGGCGCTTAAAGAAAAGTTTCGCAAATAGCAGGAGAAGAGATGGATTCACGCCGTCAGAACAGATTTTCATCTATATTTTTATTTATAGTTGCACTTATTCTTGCCGCCATAGTCGTCTTTGCAAAAATCAGCTCTGAATCCGCCGGTGACGAAACCGGAAGCACTTCAGACGCCGCAAAAGCGGAGACTCCGCCAGCAGAGATCAAACCGGTTGCCGGAAAAGCCGTAAAGCCTGAAGCGGAAACAGCGGCCAAACCGGCAAATGATACCGTAAATACTCCGGCAGAAGCCGGAAAAATCGACGAAACAGCGGAAGAGAACGCGGCCGATGCGGCTCCTGATTTGATCCAGGCCTCAAAAAACGAGGATGACATCGAATCCTCGGACATTCCGAACGCAAAGGAGGAGACCATCGTCAAGGATGCTGCAGATACCGACAGCGAAGGCTATCTCCACGGCAAGATCCTCCCGAAAAAGGGAATAGAGGAGGCTCTGCTCAAAATCCCCGGGCTTCAGCTCAAACACGCGATGGAGATAAGCAACGCGATAAGGTACGAGGTCGATCTCACGCAGATAAAGGCTGGTGAAGACTTCAAGGTAAAGTTCGACAAAGAGGGCAACATCGACGAGTTCGTCTACTATCCCGACATCGTCACTTTCCATATCCTGAAACGCGATCCGGCCGAGAAGAAGCTCAAATACACGGCAAAGATCCTGCCGACAGAGCGCAGGTTCCGCATCATCGAGGGTTCGATCGAATCGTCGCTGAACGAGTCGCTCGTCAAAAGAGACGACGTTACAAGAAACATCCGCGCCGTCACTGTCGGAATCCTTGAGTGCATCGTCAGCTTCAGCACTGACGCAAGGCGGGGAGACAAGTACCGCATCCTGGTCGAGGACAAATACTACCGGAACCAGCAGGTCCCAGGCTCGAAGGTGCTTTACGCCTCCTACGAAGGCAAACAGGCAGGTTTCCACGAGGCCTTCCGCTACGAGGACGAGGATCCCAAGTCGGCTTTCAACGCTCACTACACAGTCGGAGGGAAGGCTCTGATCCCAAGTGCGATGAGGCTTCCGCTCGATACCATCCGCATCACGAGCCCCTTCGGTGTCAGACGCCATCCGATAACAGGAAAAATGGTCAAACACCAGGGAGTCGATTACGGTGCGCCGGTCGGGACCCCGGTTTACGCTGTAGCTCCAGGCAGAGTCATCGAGGTAAAGCAGACACCGCTCGGAGGCAAGCAGGTCACGATAAACCATGCCGACAATACAAAGACATTCTATCTCCATCTGAGCGCCTTCCACGTCAGCGTCGGAACAGTGGTTTCGGCGCGTCAGAGGATCGCATCGGTCGGGAACACAGGCAGAAGCACCGGTCCGCACCTTCACCTGGGCATAAAGGATCCGAAAGGGAACTGGCTGAACCCGCTTAAAATCAAGATGATCGCGACTCCGCAGCTCGACAGCAGGCGTATGCCGCGCTTCAAGAAGCAGATGGCTGAAATCACCGCTCTTTTAAAAAATACCGAAAAATATCAGGAGTGGCTCAAAGCCTACGATGAAGGGCCGCAGCCCGGCGATTTCTATGATCTTTACGACAAGATCTGAAGACTAATTTTTCCAGATAACAAGATAGCTCGAAAGGTATATCTCGGCACGGTAGCCGCTTGGATCGGTAACGACCGGCGAATAGGTCTTTCCGTCGAGAAGAGCCGAATAACCGAAGGTGTTTTCGCCGCTTACAAGCGACCCGGTGACATCGAATTCGATCAGTTTCGCGTCAAGACCCGGGCACCAGCCGGCTCTACCGTAAGGCCAGGAGCCGTACTGGTTCGGTACGACACCGTCGCTCACCTTTTTGTAGCAGCCCTTTGAGGTGCCGGCATTGGCAAAGTCAAACTGAAAATCCTCTCCGTTCACGCTGAAAATCGATTCAAACGGGCAGAATTCCGCGCAGTTCGCCTGTTCCGAGCCGTTTCCGTGACCGGTGATAAAGGCGTAGATTTTGGCTTTTTTCACATCGGTAAGCTCGAAATTCAGGGTCCCGAACTTGTCGTTGTACTCTTCGGTGAACTGTTCTGCCTGATGATAAAGCCTTATAATTTCGGAAGGTTGTTCCATTTCATCGGAGATATAGAGAAAATCGAGGTTGTTGACGTAATTGTCGCCGTCGACAGTCAGCCTGAGCCTTGCGTTCTCCCTGCCTGAGAGCAGCGGGATCAGCGGAGAGATGTCAGTGAGCCATCTGCCGCTTCTGCCGTAGGTCGTGATCCAGCGGCCGATCTCGATCGAGCACTCATCTTCGCCGTCGTCGCAGAGGAAAAGGCGTTCGAGCCTGTCCCACTCACAGTCCTTCGGGTCGCTGCAAAGCTGTTCAAAGAGGATATAAAGCGAACCGTTGCCCTCGAAAGTGCCGAAATCGACGTTGAAGTAGATGTTCTTCGTCCAGCCTTCAGCCTCGAAAGGCACTCCGTCAAGTCCTTGGATCTTCTTGGTTTTCTGTTCGTTTTCCTTCAAAAAGGCCTCAAGTTCCCATTCGTAGTTGTAATATTCGGCCTCCTTCATGATGTTTTCGATCATCGGATCGGTCGAGGACTGCCAGCTCGCGAAGGATCCTCCGGCACGGAGCCTCTGAAAACGGTCGATCCCGAGGAAGACTTCGGAATTTTTCTCAGCCCAGCGTGTAAGCCAGCAGTCGATCTCCGGAAGCGGCCTCGAGACGATGTGAGTGCGTTCCCTGAGCTCGATATTTCCGGTAGCGGATACAGCCTCTTCGATATTCTCCCTTATCTCTGCGGTCTTAGCCTCAAAAGTATCATTTTTGTCAGTGTAGACTGCGAAAAAGTAGTGAACATTCATCGGCGAGGCATCAAAGAGATTCATCAGAGAAGTCGACCACATTTTGTTGTTGCTGTTCATCGAACCGCCTCTGTAGATAACAAAAATGTAGCTGTCGTCGTGAGTGTAGTTCGAGGCGAAATTCCACTCTCCGTCCTCTGTCGGGAGAGTAAAATCTCCGGCGATATCACCGTATTCCGTGCCGTAGGGCCCTTCTGAGAAATCTTCGCTCGGAGTATAGTCCTGGGAAGGTTCGTAATCACTGCCTGAAGGCGCGTCGCTGTCAGGCTCCGGCTCTTGATCTCCATAGATCTCTTCGACATCGCTGTCGGGTTCTGCGGTGTCACCGTCCGGCGTATCGTTTTTTGAATCTCCGCCGCAGGAAACGGTCAAAAGCGCAAAGATAAGCGTGACCGCCAAATAAAGGTGTAAGATGTCGGATTTTTTCATGTTCTCTCCTGTTCGAGGTTTATCTGCGAATTTTCGGAAAAAATTAAAGGATCAGAGCCGAGCAGCCTGAAGATTTTTTCTTGGGAGACTTGCCGTCTTCGAACATACAGTACTGGGAGCAGCCGTCGCCGTCCATTTTGTTACCGTCATCGCACTGTTCGCCGGCATCTACGAAGCCGTTTCCGCAGAGCGAATGGTCTCCGTCGCCGCCGTTGCCGCCTTCATTTCCGCCGCCGTTGCCGCCGTCGTTATCGTAACATCCTGAACGGTCCCAGCTGAGGCAGTCGCTTGCGCACTTTGCCGTTCCTCCCTCAGGAGCTCCCGCCAGCTGTTTGCAGGGGATCGTCTCTGAGTCGCAGATCTCGCCGGCATCGATATTCTTGTTGCCGCAGAGGGATCCGCCGCCGCCTGAACATGTCGAAGTATCGTAACCGCGGCAGTCGGCTCTGCACATCGCATAACCGTCCGTGAAGCTGCTGTCAATGCTGTGGCAGGTCTTCGTGTCGCCGTCGCAGACTTCGCCCTCCTCCTTGACGTCGTTTCCGCAGTTTGCCGTTGCGACCGATCCCGCCGGAAGGATCTTCTGGGCGATGCATGAATAGCCGCTTCTGACCTCGTTGTAGCTGCACTTCGCGATGCAGTGGCCTTCGTAGCACTCGACCTTGCCAGAGCCGTTGTAGCAGTCGCTGTTGCTGGTGCAGTTCGCCGAGCAGTAACCGCCGGTCCAGCCCTCTCCGGTAAGACAGATCGGATTTACTGCAGTGTTGATACAGTCGTCTGCATCGCTGCACGCTGATCCGGCACGTCCTTTTCCGCCAGACGAGCAGTCGTCGTCGACAGTGCCGCTGCAGTCATCGTCTCTGCCGTTGTAGTCGCCGAAGCAGCCGTCGACTTTAGCTGTCGAGATACATGCGCCGCATGTTCCGTTTTTAGCTCCGACAAGCATAGCGTTGGCATCGACGACGCCGAAACCGAAGCAGGGTGAATGTTCCGCTGAACCGCTTGCGATCCATTCGTCGGACTGTGTCGTCCAGTTACCTTCGCTGCACGCTTTTGTCGTTTTATAGGCGGACGATTTGATGCAGTTCATAGCACCGGAGAAGCTGAGATCGGAAGCGCCTGCAAGCATAAGAGCAACGGCTCCCGCCGCGACAGGTGTCGCCGCGCTGGTCCCGCTGAATCCGCTTGTATAGTCACCGTTGCTGTCAAGGCTTCCAAGACCGCCATAAGATAATGCGTAGCCGTACTGGTTGCCCTGGATATCGGTCGTTGCGGCACCGGCACCGGCGCTGATGTCGACTTCGGCACCGTAGTTCGAGTAGCTCTCCATGCCGCCGTTACTGCCGAGAGCGCTGACTGTCAGCATATTGTTGTCATGTAAAAACTGCTGGTTGGATGTCGGGCAGTGAGAGTTTCCTGCAGCCCACAAAAAGATCGTTCCCTTGCCGTTGCGGCCGTTCGCGATACCGTAGCTTATTCCCTGCGAGCTGCTGTTGTCCGCAGGGCAGGTCGTGCAGGCTCCGGTGTAAGGGTTGCTGTCCTGACAGCCCCAGCTGTTGCTTACGACCCACGCACCGCTGTCTACTGCGTGTTTGATGGCCTTGTAGGTATCACCGGCCTGATAGGTCGAAAGGAATCTGATCGGGATGATCGGGCAGCCCCAGCATGTTCCGGCAACACCGATCCCGTTGTTGGTTTTTGCCGCCGCAAGACCTGCGCAGGCGGTTCCGTGCGGAACAGATTCGTGGTCGTCCTGGCTGGTCAAAGGACCGCCGCCGGTGTTTCCGACGACATCAAGACCTGCGCTCGTGAGAACGTTCAGGTCCGGGTGGGTCAGATCGACGCCGCTGTCGATGATGGCGATCCTGACGTCATCCCTTCCCTCGGCTGTTTCAGTCTCCCATGCTGCCGGAGAGTTGATCTGCGGAAGATGCCACTGATTCGAAAAATAGGGGTCGTTCGGCGTTACCTTCCTCTCTTTGTAATACCAGGGCCAGTTAGGCTGTGCCCAGTGGACGAGACCGCGTTCGTAAAGCATGTTGGCGAATGCAAACGGATCCACGCCGACCGGAAGCTCGACCGAATAGAAGTTGTCGTCAACGATCTCGACGACCTTCAAGTTGAACATATCCATGATCCTCTGCTGCTCTTCGGCAGATGTCGACTCGTAGAAGTGGATCCTCATCGTTCCGTCAAGAACGATCAGATGATCCGGCGCATAGTAGGTCAGGACCGGCCACGCAGCTATGTTTTTCGCAGCGAGAAGGTTCCTCACCTGCATCCAGTTTGCCCTGTCCGACTTGTCAAGCGCGATCCTGAAAGCTCTGTAGTTGTCGATGTCGTACGTGACTTCGCCGAGCATATCGGAAATTTTGACGCCGTTGAACTCGACAGCGTCAAGCATTTTAAGGTTTACACTGTGCGGTATCGCGATCTGGTCATAAAGCTGCAGCAGATACTGCGGACCAAGCTTCATGTGATAGTAAAACGTGTCATAAAGTCTGCCGTCCTCCCTTTCGACAAGTTGTCCGAGGACAGGCTTCGGCTCGACCGCTGAAAGTGTCAGTGCAAAAACTGACAAAAAAAGCGCCAAACCCGCTCGTTTAAGCATCTCTACCTCCAATTATTAAAATACATAAAATATACTGAAAAAAGAACTTACAACCTTCGGGTTTTACTTTTTTTCAGGGAGTTTTCAAGTAAACTGCTTAATCATCAGCTGGAGGTAGGATATGAAAACAGCAAAATTTTTCGTGTTCCTTTCGATTATGACGCTTTTCGCAGCCTGCGGCGGCGGCGGAGATAATAACTTTTACGGCGGTGACAGCGGTTACGACGGCGACGTATCCGGCAAAACCGACAACGATGTTGAACACGTTGAACGTCCCGACAATGCAAACAGACCTGGAGGCGGCGGTTCTTCAGGCGGGATAGGAGGCGGCTCGACGGGCACTCAGGATGAAGAGGAGGAACCTGACGAGGATCTCTCCGATTCAGGCACGGCTCAGCCCGACGGAGAGAGCGGAGATTCCGGCGACACCGAACCGACTGATACCGGCGATTCGACCGATTCCGGCGACACCGGCGACACATCTGATTCCTGCGAAGATTTTCCTGCCTACGAATCCGACCCGGATATAGCTCAGTGCGTTGCAGGTTACCCGAGCGACGGGACAAAAAACATCGTTCTGGAGCGTCTCAACCACCTCAGGGCGATCCACAAACTTCCGCCGGTCGTCTATACCGACGAATTTGACGACATCGTCGCCGAATGCTCGCTCGTTATCGCGGCGAACCAGAAGCTCAGCCACTTCCCCGACTCGTCATGGAAATGCTATTCCGACGACGCTCTGGAGGGCTGCAGCTCCAGCAACATCCACATAACGATGGCAAGCTACCAGCCCGAAATTGACGATGCAGCGATCGTCGACGGCTTCATGATCGAAGAGAATGTCGAGGAGCTCGGCCACCGCAGATGGTTCCTTGACCCGTGGCTCGCAGAGATCTCCTACGGCAGGAGCGAGGGATTCGGCTCCGGACAGTACGGCGCAAATACGTTCGTGCTCGGAGCGGCCGTTCACGTCATCGGCGGAGCCCAGCAGGATATCTCGGCGAGCGATATCGAATTTGTCGCCTACCCCTTTGAAAACTACCCGAAGGAGCTCTACGACGACAGCGTGATGATGTCTTTCACCGCAATTACGAACAAATCCGCCAAGTGGGGCAACAACGTTGTGAACTTTGCTTCAGCCTCTATCGCGATCACCTCTGAGACAGAAAATAAAGTCTATCAGATCAAGGACTTGCAGTTTGACAACGAAGGCTACGGCGTTCCAAACAACCTTCGCTGGAGGACATCCGGCATCAGGACGGGAGTAAAGTACAACGTCGTGATCCACAACGTCATAATCAACAACTATTCTCAGGATTACAGCTACTGGTTCCAGCTGGATTGATCCGCTAAGACAATCAGCATGGACGGCAAAGGCCGCGCCCTGGACGACATTTATTGCGAGAGGCTGTGGAGAACCGTTAAGTATGAAGAAATATTCCTGAAAAGTTACGATTCAGTGCCGCATTTGAGAAACGAACTCGATAAATCCAGAAATGTTTGACCATTATAACCGGCTGACGAATAAAAAAATAGTATCCCGACTTTGATTAACAAATTCTATCAGTAATACTTTTCTTCGAATTTTTGTGCAGCCTCAAGCATTTTGGAATAAAAATTTCTCGCGATCGTGAAGTTCAGCTGATCTTTCGCCGGGATCTGTTCCAGGTCGGTGTGGTGAAAGACAAAGGGCGAAACAACGGTATTTCCTGACTTCCTCAGATAGTAGACCACTCCGCTCCCGCCGTCGCTGAAGACATATCCGCTCCTTCCGACCGTCGCGTTTTCACGGTAGAGTTCATTTTTTCTGAGCGACTGGTTCACCGACATCAAACCTCTGAAAAACGCACGGGTCGCATAGTTGCTGTAGGTGACCTCAAGCGTACCGCCCATCGTGCGGTTCTGATCGAACTCAACTATTTTCGACAAAAAAGGAAGCCTTACTGCACTCCCCTTCGGGACGTTGAATAGCGGGACAAGTCCGCCGTTTTCATAGACGAAACGCACCTCAGGGCACCCCTCGAACGGTCCGTTTTTTATGCAGGGCTGAAGCCTGTAGTTGTTGCTCTTGAAATAGGCCTGACCGTTGGACGAGTTAAACAGATAAACGTCCGAAACTGCACGGTTAAGTGAGTCGCGGAAGCGCATGTAGACAATCTTTTCGCTCTTCTTTTCGTAAAAAAATGTAAGCCTGTCGCCTTCACGGAACTTGAGCTTGTAGCCGTTAAGGAAGTAGACGATCTCCTGAATGTTTTTGACAAGCTGCTTCGAGATCGGCGAGCCGTATCTCCTCTCGTACGATTCGTAAATCGAACCCTTCATCGCAAAATCGGCAAACAGGATCTCCTCGCCTTCACTCGAAAAGGTGTTGAAAACCGGGAATTCCGGCTCATAGCTTATCGGGACATCAAGCGAAGAAAAGTCGTCAGGGTAGAGTGAAAATTCCTTCGGACCATCCTCCTCTTCCGGATCGGACTCGCGAGTCAGAAGATAGATGTTGAAACCAAGCGAGATAAGAAAACAGATGATTATGAGAGGTCGAAGCTTCAAGGCTCGTTATTTCATCAAAGATTTGACAGGTTCCATTCCGGCAGGCGTCTTCTCCTCAATAGCCTTGAGAACAGCGCCGCCGCCCGTGAACATGTAGTATTTCGAGTTGTCGACAGCCGCCATGTAGGTTCCGGGAAGGAGTTTTTTGAAATCCTGGAGCGTGTCGCCGCCGCCGTAAAGTTTGTTTGCATCCTTGTTTTTGTCGATAAGCGAATACATCGCTGCGGTGCCGCTTCCGAAGTTGGGTGTGAAGCCCATGACTGCGTTTACGAAGAAGGTCTTCGCGTTTGCGAAAATCTCTGCAACTGCCGGATCAGCAAAGGTTTCGGGAGCCGCGTCAAGAACGTATTTGAGTTCCATTCCCGGTTTAAGGTCTTTGAGAGCGACAGTTCTGTACTGCCCTTCGAATTTGCCCTCCATCGTGTCGGATTCGACGATGTATGGAAGTTCGACGATCTTGCCCGGGAATTTAGCCGAGAAATCGACGAATTTCTTTGCCGAAGCAACATCTTCTTCCTCAACGCCTGCGATTTTTACGCCGTATTTTGCACAAAGGTATGCATTGTAGATTACGCCGCCCAGAACAAGGTGGTCAGCCTTTTCGAGAAGTGCCGAAAGGGGCTCGATCTTGGTATCGAACTTCGATCCTGCGACAGCTGCGAGGAAAGGACGAGCCGGCTCGTAGATGCGTTTCAGATTCTCGATCTCCTTTTCCATCAGAATCCCAGCGAATGCCGGAAGGCGTTTTGCGATCCTGACAGTCGAAGTGTGGCTCTGCCATGATCCGAAAGCGTCGTTTACGAAAACATCTGCAACTGCCGCCATTTCATCGGCAAGTTTGTCGGCTTTTTCGTCCTTCGCCTCTTCGCCTGCGAACCAGCGCGTGTTCGGAAGGTAGATCATGTCGATCTTTCCCGATTTGAGTTCGTCAAGAAGCGGATCCATAACTTTTTTGCAGAGACTTTTGTATCCGAAAGCGTCTTCAGCCTTGAACTCCGGAACTTTGATCCTGAGCGAGAGTTTCTTTTCCAGATATTTGACAACCGGCATGACTGAGGTCTTCTCTTCCATCGTGATTTCGCCCGTTTTTTTGTCTTTCGGACGTCCGACGTGGGTCATAAGTATCGGTCTGCCGCCTTTTGCGTAAATCCTGCAGATCGTTGCGAAGGTCGAATCGATCCTGTAGGGATCTTCGATTTTTCCCTTTTTTACGACATTGTGATCGACTCTGACAAGGACGATCTTGCCCTGAAGTTCGGCTTCATTCAAAGTTTTAAGAGTGAGATTTTCCATTTTATCCTCCGAAATTAAAGGCAGACTTTATCTGTCGGATCGCAGGTTCCCCAGTTGCATCCGGTTGTTGCGCAATCGGGAAGGCAGGCATGGATCTTGTTCGAGCAGCGGTATCCTACACGGCAGTCAGCAGGCGTATTGCATTTGTGGAAGCAGTAGCCGTCGCCCCAGCTGTTGTAGCTGTGGTAAACCTCTCCGGCGTTGTCGCAAGCCGCATGGTCTGTCATATCGCAGTTGTAGGTGCAGTATCCGCCCGGAGCCGGGAAAACGCTGTCGTTTGCTGTAAGGCAGAAGGCTTCCTGATCATAATCTTCGCCGCCGTAACTGCCGGAATAGGTCCCTGTGCAGTCCTCATCCTTTGTGCAGCCTGCTCCGACAGCACCAGACGCAGCCTGGTTTCCGCTTGTGTCGCCGGTATTGAGGTTGCTGTCATCGCCTTCGGCGCCAGTGTCAGAGCCGGTGTCTGAACCAGTATCTGAACCAGTATCTGAACCAGTATCTGAACCTGTGTCAGAGCCAGTGTCCGAACCTGTATCTGAGCCAGTATCCGAACCTGTATCCGAACCAGTATCTGAGCCGGTATCCGAGCCAGTATCTGAACCTGTGTCTGAACCAGTGTCCGAGCCAGTGTCCGAACCTGTGTCTGAACCAGTGTCCGAGCCAGTGTCCGAGCCAGTATCTGAGCCAGTATCTGAGCCAGTATCCGAGCCGGTATCTGAACCAGTGTCTGAACCTGTATCACCTGCACCTGTGTCTGAGCCGGTGTCTGAGCCTGTATCACCTGTGCCTGTATCAGAACCGGTATCTGAGCCGGTATCCGTCGTCTCCTCGTCGTCGTCGCCGCCGCATGAGACGATATAAAGCGACATAGTCAATGCCAAAAACAAAAAGATGAATCTCTTGAACATAATTCCTCCGATAATAAAAAATTATTTCTGTTTTGTTGTCTCTTCAGTTGCCCCGGCCGACTTGTTCTGGTAGCCCTCGGGGATTCTGAAAGTTATTGCTTTGAGATCAGATCTCTTCAATGAAACCAATGTGTTGGTCACTGTAGGCATCCTGTTGCTCGCCGCAGCCCTGACCGTCTTTACGATCATGCCTTTGTCAAAAAAGTTGCTCTCGATAACGGATTCAATGTTGCGGTACTTGGCGATCGACTCAGGGAAGACCGCCGAAAATTTCTTTCTGAACGCGATAAAGGGCGAATCCTTGAGTTCAGCCGCAACCCAGACGCGGGAATAGGGCTTGCCGTCGACCGAAACAGCCCAGACTTCGCAGTTCCATCTTCCGACCGTCTCGCTGCCCTGGCTCGCGAAGGTCACCTTCGGCGCGACCTTGCTCTGGTCTATCTGACCGCGGGATTTGAGCTCTTCGGCAAGCTGCTCGGCAAATTTGAGGTATTCGCTCAGCTTAAGGACCTGGTAGCTCTTGTTTTTGTGGTTGATCAGCGTGATCTTGTCAGCCGCAAGGTCGATGATCGTCTCGTTTTCACCGTTTTCGGTCGTATTGATCGTTCTGGCCATGTTGTCTGAAGCCAAAACACGTTTCGTTGCGGTTATGTTGTTGACAACAATATCCTCGACCGTCTCCCATACTTCAGATGCAAAGATCGGAAATGCGGAAAAAGCCAGAAAAAAGATCGTGAAAAGTTTCGTTCTCATATTGAACCTCCATAACAGAAACCAATTTCGGGCGGGATTTTATCCTTTTGGATTTATTTCTCAATAATAAGGTTTAAAAAGGGTTGATTTTTATCGCGTATTCTAAATAATAAAAAATAAATTACTGTTTTATTTGGTATGATATCAAAAGTAAGACCAAAACATATTTTACAGTATTCGCTGCTTATCACAATATTTGTGTTCGTATCATACAGAGATTTTTATTTTGATTCAGAAAATGAACAAACAGAACACTACATGTTTTCGACGATCGAGAACATTAAAATTGATCTCAAAAGCGGTTTGATTCAAACAGAAAATCGGGAACTTCTGACCGCTCTGGCAATCGGAGAGAGGAATTTTTCGTTCGGATCCAGACAGAAAATGGCACTCACCGGAACGCTTCACCTTGTCGCGATCTCCGCATTCCATACGGCGATCATGATGTTTATCCTAGAAGGTCTTCTTAACACTCTGCTGCTTTTTCTGCCCCTCCGCTTCTCATGGAAACGGATCCTTATCCTCTACATGAAAATCTTCTGTTCCGCCTACTATTTTTTGGTAACGGGAGCCTCGATCCCGACTCTCAGGGCACTTATCTTCATGCTCTTTTTCGAGTGTGCGCTGATCTGGGGGCGTCACCCGCACTTTCTGAGCGCCTTCACATTCTCGCTGACCGCCGTTATGCTTCTGATCCCTGGCTCTCTCACAAGCCTCAGCTTCATCATGACGGCCGTATCCATCTTCACGATCCTCAGGATCTACCGCCTTCTCCCCTCCTCCGCCTCCGTCTCGCTGGTCGTCGTATCCGTTGTGATGAACTATGCGCTGCTCCCTGTAACATCCCTTCTCTCGGCAAGATTCCCTCTCGCCGCACCGTTTGTAAATTTCTTCGTGATCCCGGTGATCACGCTCACTGTTCCCTTTGTCAGCCTGGCGCAGATCTCCGTTCTCTTTTCTTCCGCAGCCGCCTCGTTTTTTCTTGAAATCGCCGATTTTTTAGTGACTCCGGCAGTTTTTTTCATCAAGAGATGCGCCCTTTCAGCAGAGATGACGGCAGTTCCGCTCGTCGATCCTCCGCTTTTTATAAAAATCCTCTTCCTGGCTTCGTTCTTCTCTGCTCTCTGTTTTACAAAAAAACTGAAGCTTGCGGCGATCTCTATAAATCTGGTTTCGCTCCTTTTTTTCGTTACGGCCCCCGGTTTTGATCACAGCCCGAAACGTATCGAAACATTCGGCGGAAAGGGGTTCTGCATCAAAACTTCGCCGACGGAAGGACGAATATTTCTAGACAGATACAAATTTTCACCCGACTTCAGCGACCATCTTCTCCTAAAGCTTGAACAGGCGGCTGCCGAGTGCGGGATCACCTTCACGCAGTCGCTTCACCTGCCCTCCCCGGCACCTCATAAATTTGAGATGAAGCTCCGGCGGAGCATCCGCTTCAGGAAGACAAAAATTTTCGTAGTAAGGAGAAATTTCGACATTTACGATGATGACTAATTTTCATTTTTCACTATAATCTGCCGGTTTCAATTTGTTTCGGAGGAGAAATGGCTAAATCAAAAAAGGGCTCAGGCTCGCTTGTAAAGAAAATCATCGGGATCGCACTCTTCGTCTTTCTTGCAGCAAACTTCTGCGTCAACGGAAAGCCGCTCTGGAAGAATATCTTTTCAGATTCGGAAAATCCTAAAATCGACAGTCAGGAGCTGAAAAAGAGGGCTGAAAAGCTCGGCAAGGATGTCAAAGAGGCCGCTGGAGATGCCAAAAGGGCGACAGAAAAGGCTGCCGGAGAGGCTAAGAAAAAGGCTGAAGAGGCGGCGGACGAGATAAAAAAGGGAGCCGAAGAGGTCAAAAAAGGCGCTGAAGAGGTCAAAAAGGGGGCCGAAGATCTGAAAAAAGGGGCATCGGGAATCACCGATGAAGACGAAGCGGCCCTGGAAAAAATCATAGAAAAAAACACGAAAAAATAGTCCGGAGGCACAATGATCATCTCTCTTGGAGCCGATCACGGCGGTTTTGAACTAAAAAACAGGCTTTCCGAATTTCTGAGATCCGAAGGTCACGAAGTCATCGACAACGGCACAAACTCGCCAGATTCGGTCGACTATCCCGACTTTGCAAAACCGGTCGCGCACGACATCCTTGAAAAACGCGCCGATTTCGGAGTGCTCGTCTGCGGAAGCGGGATCGGGATCTCCATCGCGGCCAACAGATACCGCGGGATCCGCGCCGCGCTTGTCACGTCGGCTGACTACGCAAGGCTTTCAAGGCAGCATAACAACGCAAACATCATCACCTTCGGAGGCAGGTTCACATCATTCGACGATGCGAAAGAGTGGCTGAAGATCTTCCTTTCAACTGATTTCGAAGGCGGTCGTCACGAAAGACGTGTCTCAAAGCTCGACGAGCTCAACTAATTAGATTTATTAGATTATTTCACACAGCGGAAGCCGAAGTCGATAGCGGCGTCATCCATCCCGGCACCGCTTCTGAAGGAGGCTCTCATCTTGTCGTCGCCGTAGATGTAGGAGCCGCCGCGGACAACCTTGAAGGCGTTCTGGTCTGGCTCGGCAGGTCCCTGAGTATCGTCCTGAGAGGCCTCTTCAGTCGAATAGAATCCCGGCAGATACCAGTCGTTCGTAAATTCTGCGGCATTTCCGGCCATGTCGTAAAGCCCGCTTTCGGTAGCTCCGGCGGGCTTGGAGCCTATCGGAAAGGTCGAGTTGAAGCCGCAGCCGTTCGCGCTGCTTCTCATGACGGCGACATCGCAGCTAGCCGACGGAGTGTTCCCCCACGGATAGATCTGCGGTTTGCCGGATCTTGCGGCTGCCTCCCATTCCGCCTCGGCAGGAAGCCTCATACCGCGCCATTCGCAGAGAGCCTTCGCTCCGTACCAGGTGACGCAGTTGACCGGATGATTAGCACGGTCCGGGTTGCCGATGTTGCAGCTGTCGGTCTCCTCCGACGTGCGGTACTGCGGTTCCTCAGTGTTGCCGTTCGTGCAGGCTCCCGCCGCTATGCAGGCTTCAAAAGTTTCGACAGTGACCTCGAAGCGGTCGATCGTGAATGCGGAAACCTTGACCGTGTGCTGCGGCACATTGTCCTGGTTGCAGGATGATTCGAGCGTCTCGTTGCAGCCCATCAGAAATTCTGTCGCCGGAATATCGACAAGCCCGTCGATGCAGTCGCCGGCATTGACGAACTTCCCGCTCTGGCACACCTGCCTCTGGAACCTGCCCTCTCCGCTCCCGCACGGGACAAACTGCTGTTCATTTTCATAGAGCAGCGCGCCTCCGGCAAAGCAGAAGGAGCCTTTATCCTCATCAGGTTTCTCTTCAGGTTTCTGGTCTGTATCAGACGGCTCAGTGCTCTCCTCGTCAGGCTGTCCCGGCTGGTCGTCGACCGCGCCGGAGTTGTCGGAATCGTTCCGGTTTTCACTCTCTTCATCATCGTCATCACTAGCACAACCAACAAAAAGCGCCAACAAAATCAACAACATAGAAATCTTAATTTTCATATATCCTCCTGAGTTTCGAAAAAAACGACAAATTTTAACGTAAAAAAGTGCTTTTTTTAGTTTTTTGTTCTATTTGCACCGATTTTTGTTTTTTGTATGCTTTATTTTTTGATTTGAGGGTCTGTTTTGCGCTTTTATCTGGCTCCGCTTGCGGAGATAACATCAAAGGAATTCCGTCTGCTCTGCTACGAGGGCGGCGCCGATGTCTGCTACAGCGAAATGATATCAGCGAGAGCTGTGACGCTGCGTAACAAAAAGACGATCGGCCTCTCGGAGATAGACAGCCGCGAGCCGGAAACATACCTTCAGTTCTTCGGCGGCGAACCGGAAGTCATAAAGGAGGCGGCAGAAAAGATACTGAGTCTCGTCACCCCGGCTGGTGTCGATCTCAACGCCGGATGCCCTGTCCGGAAGGTAGTCGCGTCACACGCAGGCTCCCAGCTGATGGAGGATCCGAAGCGTCTCGGCGAGATCGTGAAGGCTCTGCGCTCCGTCACAAACCTTCCGCTTTCGGTCAAGATCAGAAAAGGCTTCAAGCACCCCTCCTACCTCGAATGCGCCTTCGCCGCACAGGAAAACGGCGCCGACTTTCTGATATGCCATCCGCGCCTCAGAACTGAGATGTTCAGCGGTGTAAGCGATTTTTCGGTCTCGGCAGAGCTCGCAGAAAAGCTCAGGATACCGGTTATCCACTCTGGTGACATCCACTCGCCTGACGATTTGAAATTCTTTGAAAATTCAAATATTTACGGGATCATGATCGGACGTGCCGCGCTCGGGAGACCGTGGATCTTCGACGAGCTGAAGGGCATGACCGTCACCGAAGAACGTAAACGCGAAATGATGCGGAAGCACTTTCAGTACTACCTTGACCTGAACGACAAATTCGGTCATACGATGATAAGGCGTCACGCCTCCTGGTATTCGACTGGAAAAACCGGAAGCGCCGAGTTCAGGAACTCGGTCTTTTCGCCGGCGAACGACATCAGCGCAGTAGTTGAAATGATCAACAGATTTTTTGGGTTACACCTTTGAAGAAGATACTTGGCGACAGCGCGACCGCAAAGGCGATGCGGCAGTTCCTGCGTGAAGCGGCACCGGAAAAAAATTACCTGATAGGCGGCGAATACGGCACAGGCAAAGGATTTCTGGCAAGCCAGCTCGCCCAAAAGCTTAAAAGAGACGAGGAAAAATCGATCGTCCGGGTCAAATCCGAAAGCGATTTCAGAAAACGCGGCTCGATCTTTACGACCGAAAGGCGCGATCTCTTTGAAATCGGCAAAAGCCGTTTTGCAGCCTCGCTGTGGCTGGCTCCGCTCAGAGAAAGGACCGAGGATCTGGCGGCGCTGATCGGCTTTTTTGCAAATGACAGCGAAATTGCCGACGAGCTCTTCCAAACCGAAAACATGGCGCTTCTGACAGCATACTGGTGGCCCTACAACATCCACGAACTCAAGCGCGTCATCACGACGAAAGAGGGGTTCAAACTCCTGCCGCACGCAAACATCGACCGCGTCCTGCAAAACTTCAGCGCACCTGAGCTGATTGAAAAAAAGCTCGAGGAGTTCTGGAAAAACTTCGGTCAGACAGCCGAATCGAGCAATGTCTACCGTCTCTTCATGGAATCGGTGGAAAAGGTTTTCGTCAAGTCGGCGCTAGACTACTGCGGGGGCTCGATAGGAAAAACCGCGAATCTTCTGGATATCCACCGCAACACTCTGACAAACAAGCTGCAGAAGCTGGGGATCTGCGATGAAGAAAATCTATCCGATAGTTAATCTCAGCCGGGGCGAAGAGCTTTGCGAAGAGTTCGTCCGCTGGCTTTTTTCGTTCGATCCGAGATGGCTTCAGATCCGGATGAAGGATTCACAGCACGACGACCTTGTCCGCTGCGCACGCAGGCTGACCGAGCTTAGAAATTCCGCCGGAGTAACGACAAAAATCATCGTCAATGACTCGATAGAGGCAGCTATGGAGGCCGGCGCAGACGGTGTCCATCTCGGGCAGGAGGATCTTTCGGAACTTGGCGGGAAGAGGCTTCCGGCCGGTCTTGAAATCGGGATCTCGACCCACTCTCTGGAGCAGGTCAGGCTCGCAAACAACCAGAATATCTCCTATATCGGCTTCGGTCCGGTCTTCAAAACCGAAACCAAGGAGACCAGAAACAGCGAGGTCTTTCCGATCGCAGGCGAAGCGGCAAAGCTTTCGACGCATCCGATCGTCTTCATCGGCGGGATCAGCTTCGAAAATATCGCCTCCCTCCCGCAGGGCGACGACATTTTCTACGCCGCCATTTCGGCCCTTAAAGCCGCGTTTCTTAAAATACAATAAAATAAAGTTGCAAAACGGGAAAAAAATATTAGTTTTACCGGCTTTTTTGGCTTAAAAACTAGTGCCAGGATTTTTTTACAGGAGGATAAAATGGCTGATTACAACAAAAGCTCGCTGCGCAACATCTGCATTGCAGGACACGGGACATCCGGCAAGACAACACTTGTCGAATCTCTTCTTTTCAATTCCGGCGTTATCAACAGACAAGGTACCGTTGAGGATAAGAACACAGTTTCCGACTTTACCGAGGAGGAGAAAAACAGAGGAATCTCCATCTCCGCATCGATCGAAACAGTAGAATACAGAGACAAACTCATTACTTTTATCGATACTCCGGGATTTTTTGATTTCGCAGGTGAACTCGCATCGACAATGCCCTTCTGTGAAGCGGCACTTCTTACGGTCAAAGGTTCGACCGGCATCGACGCCGGAACACAGAAGGCTTTCGCGCTTGCAAAGAAACTCGGCAAGTCCATCGCCTTCTTCGTAAATGAAGTCGACAGGGACAACGTCAAGATCGAGAACGCTTTCGAAAGCATCGCCAGCGAACTCGAGATCCCGCTTGCACCCATCACATTCCCGGCTGCAACAGGCCAGAACGCCGATTCGGTCATCAACATTTTCACCGGCAAACTTATAAAATATGCAAACGGCAAGAGAGCAGGCGAAAGCGAGATCCCGGCTCAGTACGCCGACAAGGTCCAGGAACTGAAGGAAAAACTGACGGAAGCAGTCGCAGAGAGCGACGACACGCTCATGGAGAAATATTTCAGCGAGGGCGCACTCTCCGACGAGGAGATCAATGTAGGTCTCCACAAGGCTTTCTCTGCTGGAACGATCTACCCGGTATTCTTCGGCGCTCCGAACAAGGGCATCGGCGTTGACTGCATCCTTGATTCAGCAGTTGATTTCTTCCCGTCACCGGAATCAAAGAACATCGCGAAGTTCTCCGAAGGCGAGATCGACATGAACGATGAATCCGTAACTAAAGGCATCATCTTCAAGGTCAACTCGATCCCGCAGTTCGGCGAAGTTTACGCGTTCAAACTTCTCCAGGGATCGCTTGCCGAAGGTGCCGATCTTTACAACCTCTCGAACAGCGGCGCTGAGAAGTTCGGTCAGATCTTCTACGCAAGAGGCAAGGACAGAGTTGCCCTGAAGAACGTCGTTGCAGGTCAGATCGCAGTAACAGTCAAGCTTAAAAACAGCAAGACCGGAGACCAGTTCAGCGACAACAAGGCCGCTACGCCATATCCGTTCGCTCTTATCGACTGGCCGGAAGCGATCGTCCGCGGAGCATTCACAGGCGCATCCAAAGAGGATACCGATAAAGTTGCAGCAGCGATCAAGAAGATGCAGATCGAAGACGCATCCTTCAAAATGGTCAACGACCCCGAGCTCAAGCAGCTCTTCGTCGACGGTCTCGGCGAACTTCACCTTGAAGTTATCGCAAAGAAAATCAAGAACCAGTTCGGTCTTGACGTCCAGATCCTCGAGCCGAGAATCCCCTACCGCGAGACGATCAAGGGAACAGCTGAGGCACGTTACCGTCATAAAAAACAGTCAGGCGGTTCAGGCGAGTTCGCAGAGGTCAACATCGTCCTCGAGCCGAATCCGGACAGCGAATTCGAATTCGTTGACGCGATCGTCGGCGGCGTAATCTCCAACAGATTCATACCCGCAGTAGAGAAGGGAATCCGCGAGATCCTGGCTGAAGGCGTTCTTTCGGGCTGCAAATTCATCAACTGCAAAGTAACGCTCAACGACGGTAAAGAGCACCCGGTCGACAGTAAGGAAGTCGCATTCAAGAAGGCTGCCCAGATGGCTTTCAAAGATGCCGTCAAACGCGCTAACCCGATCATTCTCGAGCCCATCTACAACCTGATCGTCACCGTTCCGACCGAATTCGCAGGCGACATCATGGGCGATATCTCCAGCCGCCGCGGCAGACCGCAGGGCATGGAGAGCGAGGGCAAAAACACAGTCGTAAAGGCTCTCATCCCGCTCAAGGAGATCCACGGATATTCGACTCAGCTCCGTTCGATGACAAACGGCCGCGGAACATACACCATTTCGTTCGACCACTACGAGCAGGTTCCGGGCGACGTCCAGAAGAAGATCATCGACGATTACGAAGCTTCAAAAGAAAAGGAACAATAGTTCTCCTAACATCATAAAATCTATTTCTTAATAAAATCTGTTTGTCTGGAATCCGACAAGATTTATATCTTCTGCAGTGTCTATGCCGCATTTGCCGATGAGAACAAGCGAAAGAACGGTGCTTTTCTTTGATTTGTGACTATTCCCATTCACTTCTTTCAGGGTTCCATTTTGAAACTGTGGAGGGCTTTTCGTTGAAAAGCGGAGTTGCAAAAGTTTTTATTTGTTTAATTGCATCAGCCATAGATACTTTAATAAGCGCATTTTTCTTCTTCAAAAAGGCTTTCCATCTTGTCTGATGAATCGGGTCGTTGAGAAAATCTTCACCGAAAGCAGCTGAATCCATGCCCATCTTTGTGTTGCGATTGCCGAATGTTTCGCAGACAGCGTTCCGAAGTTCTGCATAATCAAACGAAAATTTTTTCGACAGAATGTAGACATCATAAAAGTCTTTGTATCTGCTGTTCAAGTAGCCGTTGTGAATGATCGCTTCGAGCTTTTCCGCGATTGATGATTCAAGCGAATAGGCATTGATTTTTGGCGGTTCCATGTCGAGAATAACCGGAAAATCCATTTTTACAGCATTCGGATATATCACATCTCCGAAACCGATATCTATGCCTATCGGAATTTTTGTTCTGTCAAGATATGCTACGGCAGAAATACGAAGTCCGTGATACTCCTTAAATTCTGTAATATTTTCAACGGTTACTGATTCGGGATCAAATACGAGAGCATCATCGGTTTCCTGCAAAAAAATCTCTTGAAACACTCTTTTCATTTCATCGCTGCTGTTGGAAATTCTTTGAGCAAGCAAATCAACATCTGTGGTTGCCCGTTCATAGTTGCGGTCAAAAACGGCATAAAGGAAAATACCGCCTTTCAGGACAAAATGTTCAGCGTATTTCGAAACGGAAATGCGGTAGATGGTCCTTTCCAGCCCGTAATAAGTGAGAGCTTCCTGAAAAGTATGCCCAGTTTGTATCGCAAAGTTTTTAAGTCTTGCCTTTACAGAATCGCTGTTTGTCATACAAGCACCTCTAAATATGTTCTGACTATTTTTTCGCAGCGCAGCTGCTTCGCGTAGGAAAAAAGTTTGTCAATATCTCTGTCTTGGCGTTTCAGGCAATTCCTGAGAATTTCTGATGTTTCTTCAATTCCGATCTTGTTTCTGTAATAAATTATATCGACTACTGTTTTTTCGATATCGAAAATATGAAAACGGTTTTCTCCTTCACGCACTTCAGTGACTCCAAGATTCATTCTCGAAGAATCGAAATAATATATTCTGATTGCCGGCCATTCAGGCAGGGTGACGACCTTTTTCTTGCGCTCGATAGCAACATCCACAGCATCAGGCAGAAAACTGGTCAGTCCGTAATAGCGGGCTGCACTCATCAGGCAGACAACCCCGCCATGCACAAATGCTTCCGCGCTGAAAAAATCGTTTTCTTCGCCGTTATATGAAAGATTTTCGTAAGTTGTGCGGTTCACCCTTTGCAGAAGACCTTCCGCTTCAAGCAGACCTATCTTGTAATAAGAATAACCCATTTCCTTCAGCTCATCTATCGTTACAAACTTTTTGTTTTCAGTAAGAGCTTTCACATCGATCACCTCCACTGAAATCATACATATTTTTGGTCGAATTTCAACTAATTTCGGCTGTTATTTTTAGTTGCCGAATTAAATCGAAAAAATGTAGCTTAAGCTAAGCCACAAAGAGGACGAAAAGTTTTGCTTGTTCGTAGCATAATTGCCGAGGAGGATGATTTTTAACAGTTAAAAACAATTCCCGAAATTTGTATACCGTTCAAGCGATGCAATCCCAGCATCACATTTCATCATCTTCACGCTTCGATAAAATTTCTGCGGAAGTTATTTTAATCCCATAAATTTTGCGGCATTGTTGTAGAAAACATCCTCGAGCTGCGAATCGCTGAGACCGCATGACATGACACGCTGGATCTCAACTGTCGGATGGTGGAACGGCGAATCGATGCCGAACATGACACGTCCGCTGCCGACTGTTTCATAGGCATTTTTGATCTGGCAGCCCATCGGCATTCCGGAACATTCAAGCATGAGATTGTCGAACTTCTTCGCCATCGTGATGCTTCCGTCGATGTAAACGCCGTGGCCGTGCCCCATGTGGATCATAACTGTCGGGACTTCGGGGTGACGCTCTGCCAGAAGACCAATCTGCCACGGAAGCGAGAACGGCGGATGACCGCAGTGGATGAAGACCGGTTTGTTGTATTTTTTTGCGATCTCCATTATCGGATCGACCATCGGCGAATCAGCTGTGAAAGCGTCAAAAAGCGGCTGCATCTTGACTCCTGCAAACTTTTCGTCGCGCAGATAATGTTCAAGCATGTCGTAAGCCGTCTGTCCGAGATTTGCGTTTACCCAGCAGAGCGGGATTATTTTGTCAGGCATCTTTTTGAAAGCGTCGTTGAGCTCTTCGTTCAGCGTATGCGCCGCCGGGCAGAGGATCGTCTTTTCGATGTTGTATTCCGACATCTGTTTGTCCAGCATCTCAGCATCGAAATTGACATTGAAGGGGCTTCCGAAAAAGCCTATGTGAGAGTGTGCGTCGATTTTTTTGAATTTTGCGAAATCGTTCATTTTTCCTCCGGAGAACGATAATGATCAACTCTTCCTGTTCACCAGGTGATAGTCTCTCTGCGCTGTCGGATAGATTATCATGTCCGAAACATTGACGTGAGGCGGCCTTGTGACGGCATAAAGGACCGCGTCGGCGATGTCTTCGGCATGAAGCGGCTCGTAACCTTCGTAGACTTTGTCTGAGCGTGCCTGGTCACCCTCGAAACGGACCATGCTGAACTCTGTTTCGACCGCGCCGGGATCGATCGTCGTGACACGCAGCGATGTTTTGAGAAGATCTTTTCTGAGACCGTTCGTGATCGCGTTGACAGCGTGTTTTGTCGCACAGTATACCGTGCCGCCGGGATATGTTCCGCGTCCTGCGGTCGAGCCGATGTTTACGATGTGGCCTTTGTCACGCCCGACCATTCCGGGAAGGACCGCTTTCGTGACATAGAGCAGACCTTTGACGTTCGTGTCGATCATCTGCTCCCAGTCGGAGATTTTGTTTTCGTAAAGCGGGGTCATATCCTTCGCAAGGCCAGCGTTATTGACTAAAATCTCAATATTTCTGAACTCTTCAGGAAGTTCGGCGAAAAATTTTTCGACATCTTTCTGATTTCTTACGTCAAGAACTCCGCCGAAACATTTTATTTCGTATTTGTCACTTAAATACTGCGAAAAATCTTTGATCTTATCCTCTCTTCTTGCAGAAATGACAAGGCTGCAGCCGGCTTCCGCCAGTGCCTCGGCGACCGCCGCGCCGATCCCAGAACTTGCACCTGTTACACATGCGGTTTTCCCGGAAATATCGAACATCTCACACCTCGAAAAAAGTTTATAAACAACAAAAACGCGCAGATTATACTTAATCCAAGATTTTTCGACAGAACTTTTTTTAAGGAAATTCGTGCATTTTTCCGCAATGATTTTAATATACCGCATCTTTTATCTGACCCGACGGAGGCCGGCATGAAAAAACTTCTTCTTTTACTTACAGCTTTGATATTTCTTGCCGTTTCGTGCGGCGGGTCGAAAAATGCGGAAAGCGATGCGGCGCAGGATGCTGATGCAGCGGTTAATGACAAAGAGAACAGTTCTAGCGAAAAGAGCGATCACGACATCTCTTTTTTTATTGATCCGTGCGACCCCAATCCCTGCTCGGAAATAGAACACTCCTCAGGAGAATGCACGCCGGAAGCTCACGGCAACTACTCCTGCTGGTGCATCGAAGAGTATTTCTGGGACAACGGGAATTGCGTGAATCCGTGTGAAGATGTCTCTTGCGGACAGTTTGCCCACGCATCAGGCAAATGTAAACCGCAAAGCGCGCTCACCTTTTCATGCGACTGCGACGAAGATTACTTCTGGGGTCATCCAGGCTGCAAAAAGATCGCCTTTCCAAATATATGCACAGGTCAGACAGAGTGTTTCAACCAGGACGGCATAATCAACTGTCCGGCGCCCGGAGAACCTTTTTACGGACAGGATGCTCAGTATGCCGGGCTCGGGAACTGCATAGAAGAGAGCTTTTCTCAGAAGAGCCATCTCGGCGACGGTTTCAAGATGGAAAACACAGTTTTCGACAACAACCTGAAAATCGAGTGGACAGCTGAAATTTCAGGAGAGAAATGCTCCTGGTACGATGCTGAAAAATACTGCGACGAACTTGAATATGCGGGTCACGACGACTGGCGCCTCCCAACTGCGCAGGAGCTTTATTATTCCAATGCCAGAGGGAAGGCGGATCTGTGGTCTTCGGACGATGATGCCGGAGACGATTCCAAGGCGTGGATCTTAAACACAGGCAAGGAGTGGGAAATCCGTAATAAAAACCCGAGTTCATGGGCTGAAGTCTATGTGCAGTGCGTCCGCGGTAACAGGATCGGTGCCGGTATTTCGTTCAACAAGACCGGCAGGATCAAAGAGGAGATCGCATTCGACTATGAAAACGGCCTCGCATGGCAGCTCAACGGCAAAGCCTCGCTGTCGATGACAGATGCCCTGGCATATTGCGAGACCTCTTCATACAGCGGATTTTCGGACTGGAGACTGCCGAACATCAACGAGCTGGCATCGCTTGTAAACCATGCGAAATCTTTGCCTGCGACCGATCTGCCGGTGCATCTGGTACAGAATGTTTCATGGTCATCCACAACGATACCCTACACAAAAGCCAGAGTGGCGGATTTCAAGGCGGGAGAGCTCGGCAGCATCGGAAAAGAGAATAGTAAATGGGCAAATATCCTGTGCGTCAGAAACGAGCCGTGCAAAGAGGACTGGTTTTGGAACGGCGGGAAGTGTGTTCTCTCTCCCTGCGCAGAGGGACCTTGCCAAAACATTGAACATTCAGACGGGACATGTTACCTGAACGATTTTGAAAGCTATTTCTGCGGCTGTGCCGAAGGATATTTCTGGGACAGCGGGAAATGCGTGGATCCGTGCGATCCCGATCCGTGCGGGAACGACAAAAATTCGACAGGAGAGTGCACTGCCCTCAGCTTCGATTTTTACAACTGCGGCTGCAGCGAAGGTTACTTCTGGAACGGCAAAAAGTGTATAAACCCGTGCGACGGCGTTTCATGCAGCGAGCTTGAACACGGTGCCGGAGAATGCAGAACGGACAACGCTTTCAATTATTCATGCGGCTGCGTTGAAGGATACTGGTGGTGGGGGAAAGAGAAAGGCTGCACCGCCAGAAAACCGGCTGCTGTAAATGTCTGCACCGGTCAGAACAGGTGTTTCGACAACGAAAAAGAGATCGCATGTCCCGCCAAAGGAGAGAATTTCTTCGGTCAGGACGCGCAGTATGCAAGGCTCGGAGTCTGTGCGCCCCTGAGTTTCTCGGTCAACGGTGATGTTCCGAATGAACCGGTGGTCATCGACAACAACACCGGCAATATGTGGCAGAGAAAGATCCCGCCTGTAGAGGAGCTTTACGTTGAAGATGTCTGGCATTATTGCGAAGATCTCGTTTACGGAGGTTATGACGACTGGGGGCTTCCGTCGATGGAAGACTTCATGACCATCGCCGATTACGGCAGATACGATCCGGCAGTCGATACAGAATATTTTCCGCTCAGCGGTTCATTCTGGACCTCAACAATGGAAAGCCGCACCGATATGGGCGGCTGGTATGTTATGTTAATGGACTATTACACGATATTTGATTTTACGATACCCTCCGCCTCTTCCGTTATGACATACTACGCAGATCAGGGGTTTCTTAACACGACAGAGAAATATCCTCATTCGTTCAGCATCATGTGCATCAGAGCGGCAGGCACGTCAACCTACAAATATTCTTTTACCTCGGAGGCTTTCGGAGAAAAAGTTGTCTGGAACAACGACAATGATCTGATTTTTGCGAAAACAGGCAATACACAAACATGGCAGGAAGCGTTGAAATACTGTTCGGAGCTGAATTATGCAGGAATTTCCGACTGGAGAGTGCCGAATGTCAAAGAGCTGACTTTCAACTCTTTCGGAGGAGCAAGATCATCGACAACAAAATTGGCTGACCAGACTTCCGACTACTCTCCCCTGCCCTACGATCTGTCTGCAAAAGAGGATAAATTTGCAGCAACCTTATGTGTTGCAAACGATCCCTGCGGAGAGGGAAAATTCTGGAACGGCAAAAAGTGCGCAAAAAACCCGTGTGCCGGAAATCCTTGCCTCTCATTCTCCCATTCCGACGGATCATGCAAAGTTGTGGACGAAGATAATTTCGCCTGCGGCTGCATTGATGACTACTACTTCTGGAATTACGACAGCAAGGAGTGTGTCAGATCCTGTTACAACAACCCCTGCTATTATGATGAAAATTCTGATTACGAATGCTATCCCGATGAAAACAACGGCTACAGATGCGGCTGCAAGGCACATTTTTCATGGGATCCGGTAAACCGGAAATGCTTCTTTGACTGCAACCTAAATCCGTGCAAGAACATGGAACACAGTGACGGGCAGTGCCATGAAAACGGAAACGACGGATCCTACTGCGGCTGCGTTGAAGGATACGCATGGTTTCCACACGCCTGCCTCGAAGACCTCTGCAACCCGAACCCCTGCGAAAACATGGCCAATTCATATGGAACATGCGAGCAGAAATACTACCAAACCAACAAGGGCTACGAGATCTATTACCGCTGCAACTGTCTGGAAGATTACTATTGGGACACAAAATACGAAGAATGCAGGAAATGCCATCCCGGGGTCTGCTGAAACCGGAGAAATTTATTGGAAAACCGTTAAGCCCGCGATATTTCAGCTGTAATTTCAATATGTTAATGAAAACCGTCGTTTTCCGAGATTTACCAATAGTTTTTTTCACACTGCAAACCTAGCAAGTTCCTATTCGAAATTTTGGCGACTTTACGCAAAAATTTCAGTTATCTTCACGAAAGCATACAGGATTTGTTCATGTTGAATTTTTTCCGAATTTCCTAAAATACACTGTTTTTTATTTATTGTCGCAGGAGATCCTCATGAAAAAACTCCTTCTTTTCTTTATCACGCTGATATTTTTAGTCGTTTCGTGCAGCGGCTCGAAAAAATCGGAAAACGATGCTGACGTTCTGCCTGATGAAGATGTGACGGATATTGATGAAAACAAAGAAGATGAAGACGGCAGCTCCGGACCTTTTTTCGTCAATATCTGTACCGGAGAGACTAAGTGTTACGACAGCGAAAAGGAGATAAACTGTCCCAAAAAGGATAAAGATTTTTACGGTCAGGATGCGAACTTCGCAAAACTAGGGAAATGTGTTCCGCGCATGTTTTCTGTTAATAAATCTATCGGAAACGAGCCGGTCGTCATTGACAAAGTTACCGGACTTGAATGGTCGCAGAGCTTTTTCAAAATCGGAAGTTTTACGGAGGCTTCCGATTACTGCAAAAACCTGAATTACGGCGGGCATGATGACTGGAGAGCACCGACAGTCAAGGAACTTTTTTCAATTGTTGACTGGAGCAGATACAATCCGGCAATAGACACAGATTATTTTCCGAAAACACCGTCAGCGAATTTTATAGCTTTATCGGCGGACGACCGGTATATGTGGATCATCAATTTCTCAAAGGGAGCGACACGCACGACCTCGGATTTCAACGACAAAATTTATTTGCGCTGCGTCAGAGGCAGCGATTCA
>JAEEGL010822254.1_pt1 | contig 27827 bp, 24 predicted proteins | sample 9134231 | NCBI WGS metagenome assembly JAEEGL01 (sample SAMN16246548, study PRJNA631951) | gut metagenome | biome: gut microbiome; feature: rumen; material: fiber-attached | host: Bos | place: Iran: Karaj | collected 2018-10
GCGTTACATTTATCTCTCAGGGAGTCCTAATCCCCTATCAGGATGAAAACTTCGTATTATTTGGGCTTATCCCTGTCGAGGACGAAGGAAGCATGGCCAAACTGCGCCCTCTTTTCAGTGAGCTCTACTACTCCCTGTCTGAGGATTTTTCCACAAAAACAAGATTATTTTTAAGTTCGGAGAAAAGACCCGGTGACATTCCGGACGTTTTAGACAGCCTCGTAAACATGAGAACCATGCCCTTTGATGAAAATCAGAGCGTAATATATATAGACGAGACCTCTGTAACCTCGCTTCTTCAGTATGTAGATGCTCACTTTACCGAGGACATGAGCAGAGAACATCTCTCAGAGCTATTCTACTTTGCACCGGATTATATCACCAAGATTTTCAAGAAAGAAGTGGGAATGAGCTTCAAGAATTACATCATAGAAAAGCGCCTGGATCTGGCAAGAAAGCTCCTGCAAAAGACTAATGACTCCATAAGAGACATTTCCCTTCAGGTGGGCTATGACAATTACTCCTACTTTACAAGGCTCTTTAAAAAGAGCTTCGGGGTGACTCCCGTTGAATTTAGAGGAGGACACCCCGAAGAATAAGTCATTATTTACTTAGGTCTACAGGTTCACCCATAAAGTCGGTACCTTTTAGTGTTTTGGGATTAATATAATACCAATCCCATGTGGATGTATGTGATCCTTCGTCATCATAGGCAATAACCTCATACAAATGAATGACGAGAGTACCGTCTGCATCAATACTGTCTATCTCAGCAACAGGTGCACCGGAGCGAAGTTTCGCACGCTTTAGCACTTCTTCGTATGGATCAGCTGCTTCGGTAAGTGTCATCGCCTTTTCGGAAGTATCAGCCAGCTTGTAGTTTAAAGCTGTTTTATCTGTGGAAAATCTCAAGGTATCACTGCCGATTATCTTATCTGCGCCCTCTTTCACAGCCCATATCTCATGATTGCCTTTCGTCAATGAAACATCGTATTTTCCGGTGCTCCCGGCCTTTATCTTTCCAATTTCATCTCCATCAACATAAACAGTAGCCTCGGTATTGTTCTGTACCGCAGACTTCGCATACTCTATATTTATGGAAATAGTGACATCAGACGCTGACTTACTTTTTTGTCCATACCCCGAAGCGATCAGACAAAGCATTACAATAACACCAACATAAAAGAATCGCATATTTTTCTTCATACTCATATACCTCTTTACAAACAAACGGAATATCACATAAATTACAACACAATATTAGCACATATCATATTTATAAATATAAACAGTTTATGTACAAATGATAAATTGCCGATTAAACTTCATCAATTAGTGGCAGTTTAGATTTTCTTAACTATTTTTTTCCCATATGTTGTGATAATAATAGAATTGATACAGGAAATATTCTCTTGAAGGAGGAGATAATACTATGGCAGACGATAAGAAAAAATTTGATGGCGTAACCGAGTTATCATTAGATGATCTCGATGGAGCATCCGGTGGATATATCTATTCAAACGGCGACGACCCTGACTATCCTTATGAGCTTATCGATGACAGAACAGGTGATGTATTAGCATACTTCACACGTAAGCAGGACGCAATTGACAGCGCAAAATTCAATGGTATTTCCGCTAAGTCAATTACCTGGGATCAGCTCAAGAACTTAAGAGAGCTCAACGGAACATACTAAAACTGAATAATATAGAAGGCAGGGCTGAATTTGCCCTGCCTTTGTTTTTTTGAATATCTATCCCTTTAACCTCATCATAAATATCGAATACTCATCGTTCTGGAAATCCAGATCAGGTGAGTTCTCTCCGCCTCCGTTTGTGCTGCGTTTTATCTCGGCATAGAACTCTTCCCCCTGGTTTACTATATCCATTACAGACATAGGAAACCCCTGTTCAGTGGCAATCGCACAAAAATCAGCAACAGGATTATCAGAACCTGTTGTGGCAAGAAGCCTTTCCTTTAAAGCAGAGTCTTTTGTTGCTTTTTCCAGTAATTCATCAAGCATTTCAGTAATTCCCATAACGTCTCCTCCCTTTAAGCTTCCTATTCTCTATACATGGTCAAAATCCTTTAATTACCTAATTCTATCACGTATGATCGCAGCGTAAAGCATTTTTATTCATTTATCTTATATCCATGGCTATATATATAAAAATGCGCTATACTCTTATGATGTGTAGAAACTATTTTTTGCGGGGGAGACAATACAAGATGAGGGGTCTTGTATATCGTGTAATAAGGAAATTAGTATCCTTTGTAATGCCTGTTTTTCAAACAGAAGGTGAAGAGAATATTCCGGACGGTCCGGCAGTCGTTGTCGGCAACCACTCTCAGGCTTATGGTCCAATCGCTGTCGAACTATATTTTCCAAAGAAGCATTACACCTGGTGCATTTCCGATATGATGGAAAAAGATTGTGTGGCGGATTATGCTTATAAGGACTTCTGGTCAAAAAAACCGGCTCTGATAAGACCGTTTTTCAGGCTATTCTCATATATGCTGCCGACGCTCGCTGAGATTATCTTTACAAACGCAGATACTATACCTGTTTACCGGGATAAACGCGTTATGAAGACCTTTCAGATTTCCTGCGACAAGTTAAAAGAAAATGCCGCTGTCGTTATTTTCCCCGAAGACTACACAGAGTATAACAACATAGTCCATGAATTCCAAAGAGGCTTTGTACATGTGGCAAAGTACTACTACAGACAGACAGGACAGCCTGTTCAATTTGTGCCTATGTATGTTTGCCCAAAGCTAAAAAAGCTTGTGTTTGGCAAGCCGATCATGTACTCCCCGGATTCAAAATCCAGCGATGAAGCAGAAAGGATATGCTCATACCTTCAGGACAGCATCTCGGAAATGGCCTATAAAATGCCAAGACATCGAGTGGTGCCATATCCCAATGTTTCAAAAAAGTATTATCTATATAATGAAAGAAAGCAATGAAGAAACCTGTTGTTGATTATAAAAAACTGAGATTTTCAAATATTACAAGCCCTGAATATAGGCATTTACTGTTGCTTCTGGGATGGGTGGCCTACTTTTTCATGTATTTTGTCACAGAGCGCATCCCGGTCAGCAAATGCCATGTGATTCACAGCAAAGTGGATGATCTTATTCCATTTAATGAGTATTTTGTACTCTTCTACGTATCGTGGTATTTTTTCATGGTATGGTCTCTGCTTATGTTTGTTCTCTACGATATAAAGAGCTTTGTAAGGGCACAAAAACTGATCGTCGGCCTGCAAATAACAGCTGTTATTATTTATATCGCATGGCCTTCAGTGCAGAATTTACGACCGGATCACTTCGAACATAGCAATTTCTGCACCTGGATGCTGGGAATATTGTACGCTGCGGACACCCCCACCGGGGTCTGCCCATCACTTCATGTAGGTTATACCCTCGCAGTACTGTCTGCATGGTTACTGAAAAAAGATTTGAAGCTATGGGAAAAATTTCTGATCACAGCATGGGCTGTGATGATATGTATATCAGTTTGTTTTGTAAAACAGCACTCCTTTACTGATGTATGGGTAGCACTGGTATTATATCTTTTTCTTGAACTATTATTATTTGGGAGGGACATTAAATTGGGAAAAAGGAGAATAGGTGACAGGCGCGATGGTACGCTGATCAGAGATATTGACTCAATGCATTATATAATGCCGCTGATGTACCCAAACAGATGTGACAATGAGGCATATATCAAGGCCACTATAGATATATCCGGAACCGAAAGCTATATAAAAGAATACAATAAGAACCATCCTGACAGCAGGATTGCGATCTTTGATATTGTCATTGCCGCCGCCCTTAAAACAATAAAGCAAAGACCTCAGCTCAACCGTTTTATCGCCAATCAGACCATGTACCAGCGAAACAACTTAACAGCTGCATTTACCGTAAAAAAAGAATTCAAGGACGACGGTGATGAAACCCTTGCAAGAATTGTCGCTGAGGACAGCGATAATCTGGCAAGTTTAAGCCGCAAGATCAGACAGCAGATATCTCTTTGTAAAACACAGGATGATGAATCCACGCAGGCTATGAATTTCATCATGAAGCTTCCCGGGAAGCATATTATTGGCGCTATAGCAAGATTTCTTGATAAACACGGATGGATGCCTGAGTCCGTAATAGCAACGGACCCTTATCAGTGCTCTGTAGTCCTTACCAATTTAGGATCCCTTGGAATGGACATCGGATACCACCATCTGATGAACTGGGGAACCAACTCCATCTTTATTATCGTTGGTACCAAGAAAAACAGGACACATACTGCGCCTGATGGCACAGTCACCACCACCAGGGAACTGGATCTGGCATTTACCATAGATGAGAGAATATCCGACGGATTCTACTACGCCCGTTCCATAAAATACATGAAATCATTGATTGAGAATCCAAAGCTTCTGGAACGCCCTGTTTCAGAACTGTGACTATATATGTTATATAAGATAAATATCCTATATTTCTTTTTGTCTCATTCAATTAGCACTATCTTTCCCCAACTGTGCCAGCATATCAGCCAGTTTAAGATAGAAAGGCTTAACATTCACTCGTTTATATAATCCGCCCTCAACCGAAATGTGGTCACCCGAAATCGTGGGCATCACATACCAGATTCCCGGATTTATTTCTTTTCCCTCGACATAATCGACGGACGGAGCACCTATCGGAGCCCTCGCTGAAACTGTATTTACCAGTCCATCATTTGGCTGCCATGACTCATCTATATAGAATCCCCCTTTGGTGAATCCTGTATACTTGCTCATATAAATTGAGCCTTTCATAAACCGTTTTTCTGTAATCTCAGGGTTTGGCGCCACTTCTCCCTGATCATCTGTTGTGGTCGATTCACAGGGATATGAGAAGTAATAAATGTCATCAAATGTGGTTATTCTGCCATTTAATTCCATGGCATTATCAATATGCATATCAAAAGAAGCATAGTCCCAGGGCTCTCTATTATCAAGTTCCGGCTTTTTTTCTGCAGATATATTCCTGCTTTCTTCCTCATATTCTGCAGGAATCTCTATAAGAGAGCGGTCAAAAGAATCATCCTCATAAAGGTCGTATGCCGTGGTCCCGTTTGTAGGGGCTGCCAATGTTACTAATGCAAGAAGGTTTTCACCTCCGCCTCCTTTGAAAAAGGGCGACAGCTCTGAAGGATCCGTACACTTAATCTCTTCGTCAAATCCATTCTTTAATGTCTCAGAAAATTGTCTTATGGTGGCTCCGCCAAAGGAATGCCCGATCAGAACAAATTGGGACCCTGCAAAGTCCTTATATAAGGGACGTCCCGAAAAATCTTCTCCAAACCTCTCATGTCCTGCTTTTTCGCTGTGGGCCTTTCCATAGTCCACTCTGGTGCCGGTAAGCTGTGCGTACAGCTCACATGATCTGTCCCATGCACTAGTCTTGGGATCCACTGAAGCAGCATAGCTCTCATATCCATTCTCATTCATATATCGTATGAGATCTCTACCAAACAAGCCCCAGTAAGGCACAAATTCATTTTTAAAATCATAGCTCCCCCATCCGGAAAGCCCATGTACATAGACGTACTTGATATCTGTCTTTAATGGTCTGTGGTAACCGACAAGTGCCGAAAAGCCGGTAACAACAATCATAAGCGCAAACATCCAGATCACGGTCGCTTTAACACCATTCTGTTTTATCAAAAAGAATGGATACGGACCTTTCACACGATCCGTATAATTCAAGTACAGCATTATGATCCCATATATAAGTGTTATCACTCCCGGAAGCCATACCCAGAAGAAATCAGCTCTTTTCTCAACAAGTACATAGGACAGTGTAGATACTATCGGTACCAGCAGATGATGAAACAGTCCGCTTCCGGAGAAAAGAAGCTCTTTTAGCTTCCCGGACATCGGCACAAGAATACATGCAGTGACAAAGAACGTCATTATGAGCATACTTACGCTGACATATCTCAAGACCTCTATAGCACTTTTCTGCCCAAATATTACCAGGAGCAGCGATGCAATGAGTGTTATAAAATTAGAAATCTGGGTGTAGAAAATAAAGTTCCCTTTGATCCCGCGACGTTTAATACTTATAGAAAATCCCAGGATTTCCAGGATAACAATTATCAGGTTCAAAACTCTTGCCATCTGTTATTGCTCCCACTAGCCATGCATCAATTCTCATCCGCAACCGTACAAATAGCTTTTAAGCCCTTCATCATCAAAGCTATCGCTATTACACTCGGTTTTTTCAATTGCTCAACTCCTCCATAACTCTGGCAAACTCCGCTAAATACTTTTCTTCTTCTCTGGCAACTATGGTCTTTCCTCTACTGATATCTTCATCGGAAAGAGTCTCTGAGGAAAGAAACTTTAAACATTCCGCCGCTTTTTCCGTCTTAAGCGTAATCTGCTGATAGCACGGACCTACGCTCAGAAGTTTCAAAGCTTCTTCATCAGCCAGATAACCGCTGGTCATTATCCCCATAGTATCGTAGATTGTGTCGTTCGCCACGGGACCGATTATCAGATCATAGTCTGACAGCGTATCCGGCATCGATCTTCTATTGGAAAAGACATATTTAAACCATTCAGCATCTCTTTCAAAACGTTTAATCTTAAGGCTGCTCTCATCCAGTTCATAGGCGTTTATGATTATATACGCACCTTTCTTCTCCCTGACCCAGTTTTTGGCAAAATCAGGATTGTCCGTAGTGTAGAAGCCCTGCCCGAAATCAGCATTTTTCCGTCCCCAATGCACATCCGGACGCTCTATAATTTCATAACCGCCATGAAAGATTTTTATCATAATGCCACCATTTTAAAATCCCCGCGATTAACTCGCGGGGGAAACTATTTATCTTTTTTTCTTTCGCCTTGCCAGAACCTTCAGAACAATATTCCTTATAATAAGAAATCCGCTGACAGTCATTGCAATTATATATCCGATGGCTCCCAACAGCGGGATTCCAAATAACCTTGGCTCCATCTGTGTAGTACACATTACACTGGATGCAATAAGAAGCGCCGCCACACCAAGACCTATAACAACGTTTCTAATGGACGAATATATAAGTTCATCTACCTTTGGCGTAGAAGACAATGTTATGGTCACCCGGCTCTGGCCGGCAAGATATTCCTTCATTACCTGGTTTGCCAGCGCTGGGATTTCTATCCCTCTGTCAGCCGCCCTGTAAAGCGCCCTTCCATACTTCACCAGCTCTGATTTTACGTCCATGTTTTCAATAAAATCATCTGTTATTCTTGAGGTGGCGATATCAAGCATGTTGATATCGGGGCTTATCGTGGCAAGAACCCCCTGCATGTGAGCCAGACCTCTGCAGAGCATGGTCATGCCATGAGGAAGTCCGATTCCGTTCTCCTTCATGATGTCCATAAGGGTCTGAAGCGCAGCTGCAATATCAAGACTGCCAAAAGAAACGGAACCATACTGATCAAGGAACCCTTTTATTTCATTGTAGAGCTTGTTTCTGTCGGGAGTTCCGTGAATATCTCCCAGATCAAGAACTGCGTTGACCGTAGCCTGAATATCATGCATGGCAATGCTTCGAACGCCTCTGACCATCAGCCTTCTGTCCTTGTCAGAGAGCCTTCCCATCATACCCATATCGATCCAGATTATCTTTCCATCCAGAATCTTTACGTTTCCCGGATGCGGATCTGCATGGAAAAATCCATCATCCATAACCTGTTTGATGAAATTATTGACAAATTTCCTTCCTATCTCATCCAGGTCATAGCCTCTGGTGGTCAGATACTCCACGTCATCTATCGCGCAGCCTCCGATATACTCCATGACAAGAACCTTGTCTGTGGTATACTCGACATACATCTTGGGGCATCCCACATATTTTATATCCTTGTTGTTGCGGGAGAACTCCGCCATATTGCAGGCTTCCTTGAAGAAATCCATCTCCTCCTGGGCCACAGTCCACATCTCACTTATGACCATATCAAGATCGACGATATTCTTCAGATCTCCAACCGGCGGCATCAGCTTCACAAGTCTTCGAAGGAGGCTTATATCCCTCGACATGACCTCATAGACACCCTTGCGCTGGACCTTTATTATGACATCCTTCTGCCCATCCTCGCCCGGCTCCTTAAGTGTAGCCCTATGTACCTGTGCAATTGAGGCTGATCCTAAAGTTTTTTCATCTATCCAGTCAAAAATATCTGTGTATGGACAGCCGTAGGACTCTTCTATAACCTCGATAACCTCTGAAAAAGGCATGGGCGGAACATCATAATTAAGCTTTGCCAGCTCATCACAATAAGCCCCCGGCAAAATGTCAGAGTGCATCGACATTATCTGCCCGAGCTTAATATAAGTCGGCCCAAGTTCCTCAATTATCAAGCGAAGCTTCTCCGGAGATACCCCTCTGGTGATCTTATTTTTCGCAAGAACTTCTCTGATCTCACGAAATCTTTCACTGTCCTCAGGTTTTTTCCTGTTAGTTTCTGCTCTATCCTTTTTATCAGAACCTATATTGCCATTATTGGCCTTATCTGCCTCTGCTTCGGCCATTTTTCTCATGGTACCTACAAGATCCGTCAAATCAGGCATAGATTATTCCTTATTTTCCGCTTCAGCAATGAGTTCTTTAAGCTTTGTAAGCTCATCCTTTGAAAGTCCGGAAACAACCTTCGACAGGTCTTTTGTCTCGCAGCACTTACTTCCTGTGTTTTCCTTGACAGTGCGCTTAAGCTCCTTGTTAAGAGCCTTTCCCTGATCAAAGGTGCTCTCTCCCTTTTCTACCATCTCGTCCAGTATCTCTCCTGTCTTTTCGACAGTAAGCGCTACCGCTCCAACTCCGACATACATTAACTTCTTAAGTCCGTCTTTTATGCTATCCATGCTCTATACCTCCTAAAAAGTTTTTATATATACATCTGAATAAAAGCCCATAACTTCGGGAAAAAGATAATTCCTCCCAAAATCGCAGCTATTATCGCGCTCATCAAAACTGCTCCTGCAGCAGCATCCTTTGCCTTCTTCGCAAGAGGCTTGCGTTCTTCAGTGGCAAGATCAACTACCGCCTCAAGTGCTGTATTTACAAGCTCAAGGCTCATAACTATGGCAAAAAGCAAAAGACATACCATCCATTCCCAAACTGAAATATGAAGAATGAATCCGAATATAACTACAAGAACAGCTACAGTACAGTGAATCTGCATATTGCGCTCATGAAGTATGGTATTACCTATTCCCTGAAAAGCATATCCAAAGCTTTTATACAAACTCGCTTTTCGCTGTCTGTCTTCCTTCATAACAAATCAATAACCTCTGACGCCAAATTATTTTACACAATATAGATTAATTATAACATATTTTTTGTACTGCCCCGAAAAACACACGACATTGCAAAAACATGATATGATTTAATTACAATTTTGTTTATTAAGGAGGCACTATGTTTTACTTTCTGGTTGCACCATTTCTAATTTATAACGGTGTTCTTATTGCTGCCGCGATCATTCCGGCTGTCTTTCTGATGATAAAAGTTTATCGCTCTGACAAGCTTGAGAGGGAGAGCCCATACATGATCTGGCATCTTGTAAGAGCGGGAATTCTTTCTGCACTTTTGGCTCTGGTGGAGGAAAGGGTTTTATCTGCTATACTGGATCTTTTTATTCCATACGACTCTCCTATGTATAACATCATTCTGTACTTTGGAATCGTAGCCTTTGCTGAGGAGAGCTCAAAGTATATTCTTATGAAAAAAGAGACCTGGAAAAGCTGGGAATTTAACTGCCAGTACGACGGCGTTGTCTATGCAGTCTTTGTTTCTCTTGGATTCGCTCTCTGGGAAAATATAAGTTATGTCATGATGTACGGCTTTGGAACTGCCCTTGTCAGGGCCCTCACAGCTATTCCCGGACATGCCTGCTTTGGCGTTTTCATGGGAATATTTTACGGAATAGCCAGAAAACTGGCATATAGAGGAAATAACTCCGGCGCAACCATAATGAATGTATTCGCGGTTCTGATCCCCGCTCTTTTGCACGGAACCTATGACTACATTGCAACAATGGCTACTACAGAGGGAACTGTATACTTTGTCATATTCGTAATTGCAATGTTTATCATCTCTTACATCCTGGTTGGAAGATCTGCAAAGGATGACAAAGTAATAACCTGATCAAGACAGAAAAAGACCTTTCTCCCATTTTTCCTTTTGCATTGGGAGAAAGGTCTTATTTTTTGCATAGTTCACTTTACTTATTCTCAAATGCCAATGCCTCGAAGTTTTCTGCAGGAAGCGGCGGCGAGAAATAGTATCCCTGAACCATTTCACAGCCTCTATCTTTTAGGAAGTCCAGCTGTTTTTCATTCTCAACTCCCTCTGCAACCACCTTGAGTTTAAGGCTCTTGGCAATATTAAGAATGAGCTCTGCCAGACGGATATCTTTTTCCTCCTGTCCGCCTGTCTTTTCTATGTTGTCTATAAAGCTCTTGTCCAGCTTCAGAATGTCCACCGGCATTGAAGACAGCATATTAAGAGAAGAATATCCGGTTCCAAAATCGTCCATCTCAATGATGTATCCCGCTTCGCGCAAGTTCCTTACAACACTTAGAATCTGTTCTGTATCCTCGGTATATGCGGACTCTGTAACTTCCAGATGCAGATCGGCTCTGTTAAGTTCGTTCTTTTCGATTATTCTATCAATAAACTGCATCAGGTTCGGGTCAAAGATATCCATTCTGGACAGGTTAACGGAAATAGGAATCGTAATGCCAAATTTCTTTTTCCATTCGCTGGTCTGGCGCGCAGCCTCCATCCAGACGTACTTATCAAGCTTATCAATCTGCCCGTTCTTTTCAAAAAGACTGATAAACTTACCCGGAGGTATCATTCCCAATTCGTGATGCTTCCATCTTACAAGAGCCTCAGCGCCCTTTAAAGCCGGAGGATTGACCTGAACATCGTATTTGGGCTGATAATAAACAAGAAATTCGTTATTATCCAACGCGTAGCGAAGGTCATTGAGAAGGCGCTGTTCAAGGATCTCACGCTCTCTCATCTCATCGTTGAATACCATAAGTCTTACATGATGGACACCGCGAACCATACCACATGCGGTTCTCGCTCTGTCAAAGAGTTCTACCGGCTCTAAATCCGGCTGATATGGCATAACTCCCATCCTGATGCGCACAATTACATTGTCCGTATAATTGTCCAAAGCCCTTTGGAATCTGTCATAGAGACCTCTGTAATCGTCGATATGGGGGCAATAAATATTAAATCTGTCTGCCTGAGATCTGCAGGCAATTCCACCGTGATTATCAATATACGCCTTTATCTCCTCGCCAAGGACCTTTAATACCTTATCTCCAAACTCCCAGCCATGGATAGCATTTACGATATGGAACTGCTCTATATCCAGAACAATGGCATCCAGCCTGTAATCAGGATCTTCCTGCCGCATTCTGTTAGCATATTCAAAGAAATAGTTTCTGGCATACAACTTGGTGAGCGGATCAAGCTCCGTGGCGGTAATAAGCTTCTGCCTGTCCTCAGCTTTTTTATCAGAACGTATCTTAGTAAGCATAAGGAACAAAATAAGCGAAACCATAATGGCAGCTATAGCAATGAATGAAACGGCATTATCATAGAGATAATCCTCAAAGGTAACCTTCTCTCTGGCTCCTGAATAGCGCGAAAGATTAGTTTCTACCTGTGTTTTTTCCGTAACATTTATTATTTTATTGAGAATCGCGTAAAGCTCTTTATTTCCTCTATTTATACCGAAGGCAAAAGACATATCCTCGCCGGTAGCCAGAAGAGAGAGCTTATAGCGTTTTCTTAACCTGTCATTCTGAGTGATTCGGTAGCTGTTTACCATGGCACAGTCCGCTTCGCCCTGGGAAACCGCCTTGTAGCATTCATCAAGAGTGGGTCTGTGCTCTATTTTCCACCAGGGGTAATAACCCTTAACAAAGATGTCAAAGTTAATATTTCCCTCAAGAAGTACTACCGTAACATCCTCATCATTGAAAATATCCTTGGGATTTCCCGGCTTTACAACGGTAAATATCTCACTTCGCATGAATGGTTCAGTGCTGAATATTCCCATTTCTTCCATATCATGGGGTGTGAGATTGACGGGAAATACAACATCAACTTCCCCTTGTTCCATGGCATTTAATGATTCTTCGGTGCTAGCATAAGCCACCGGCTCAAATTCTATATCTGCATTTTTGATCAGATCAGAAGCCTTTAAAAGAAAATCTCTCAGCGCTCCGGTCAGCCTGTCACCATCAGCCGAGCAGAAAGGCATATAGTTGTCTCTATATCCTACTTTGATTTTTCCATGCTCCTTAAGCCACGCAATCTCCTTCTCTGAAAGATACGTATTGGCATTGGCAGACCAGATATATTCCTCAGATAACCTCTGATTATAGTAAGGATCCTCATTTTGAATATTAGTTAGAGCTATATTAAGCTCTTTTAACAGGTCCGGTCTGTCCTTGCTGACAGCAAAGTAATAGTCAGACGTTCCTACCTGGCATATAGGAACACACTCTTCTCTGTCACCGTATGAATCCACAGTAACGTAGGCATCTATTTCTCCTCTTACCAACTGATCAATGGTTTCATCCACCGACAGATCAGTACTCTCTCTTATTTCAATATTTAGGCCGTTTTTTTCAGCCCATTCCTTGGTAAGGGTCTCCATAATGCTTCCTTTATCAACTCCAAAGACCTTTCCATCAAATGAGCTCACATCCTCCGGTGTCATGTCCATGTTGCCAGCCCTGACAAAGATATAGTAGGACTCAGAGCCCATGGGAACACTGGGATAAAGAATGCTCTCTGTCCTTTCCTTTGTGTAGGATACATCGCTGAGCATGTCAATTTCACCATTTACCAGCATCTGATATAGCTCAGGCCAGGTGGCTTCCACATATTCGTAGGACCACCCTGTGTAAGCCGAAATCTTCTGCTGATACTCATAGGCTATTCCGTTACGCCTTCCAAGCTGATCCTTAAAACTATAAGTGGACTCAAACCAGCCCACACGAACCACCTGACCATCATTTTCCTGCGCGAAAGAATGAACCGGCAAAGAAATCACGCAAATAAGAATGCCTGCAATAATATGAACCGCAGCCATCCCAGTAAGCTGTAACCAACTGATACTCTTATGTAGTTTGTGACTCTTACAGAACCGTTGAATACGCATACTCACCATTTACTGAATCAAGTTGCACAATATTACGTTTTAATTGTATCACGATATAGAGTTTGTTTTTCTATTCTTTACCCCAAGATTTCTTAAAAAAGCGTAAAAAGGAATCGATTTTTAAAATTTTTACAATTAGATTGTTGACAATTTAATTGTAATGTGCAATTATATTGTTAACAACTTAATTCACTAATAAACAGGAGGTCAAACATATGGAATATAGATTCACAACAGATAACTTTGAAACAGAGGTAATTAACAGCGATATCCCGGTACTTGTAGATTTCTACGCAGACTGGTGCGGACCTTGCAAGATGATGATGCCCGTAGTTGAGAAAATGGCAGAAGTATATGACGGCAAGATCAAAGTGGGAAAGGTTAACTCAGACGAGGAAGACCAGCTGGCAGCAAAGTACAATATTATGTCAATCCCCAGCTTCCTTATATTTAAGAACGGCGAGGTAATTAACAGCGCAACAGGAGCTATGTCATCCGATGCCCTTGCAAAATTATTGGGTGCAGCTCTTTAACCCCTATATATTACACAACCCCTCCACATTACGCGCGAGCGTACATCAAAAGAGCCTCAGGAAAGTGATTTCCTGAGGCTTCTTATATTAGATAAAAAGCTTTATTCTTCCGGCTTGAAACCTTTGATGGTATCTGATTCGTCAGATGTATATGTGTACTCGCTTTCACCATTCTCAAATACATCTTTGCTCTTAGCGGTTTCTGTATCGTTTTCAGGGTTCTCCTGCATTACACAAGAGGCAATTATATAAGCAATAATGCCTGCTCCTGTGAAGAAAGCTGTAAGCGCCCAGATAAGTCTTACCAAAGTTGGATCGATATCGAAGTACTCTGCAATTCCTCCACAAACACCTGAAACCTTCTTATCTTTGCTCTTGTACAATTTCTTTTGACTCATGATTTTAAACCCCTTTCACATCTCTCTTCAAAACTATTATGTTATTGGCGGATATGTATTGTTCCGTCCTTATGAAATGATTGTAAATGTATTTCGTTACCAATTATATAATAAAGTTTACGAAATGGAAGTCGTTATTTCTCCTATGTGGAAAAATTCCGCCAATATTCAGAAATTCAGCCCTCTTCCACAATATAATCACCCTTATCATCTACACTGAGTACCAGGTCAGCTTTCATAGAATGCTCAAGACACAGGCGTACATTTCGCATATCGCTGTAATCAACAAAAGCTTCCGCCTTCTCCCTGCTATTTCCGCTGGCTTCCTTCCTGTCAATAAGGCGTCTTCTTAACATCTCCTCATCCGATTTAATAAAAATGGTGTAATCCGCCTTTTCCTTCAAATCTCTCCAGCCCTCCTCGTCAAGAAGAAGGTAATTTCCCTCCAACAGAACAATATCGCCCGTTATTGTTATTGCATCTTCTACAGCATTGTGCAAATGCCTGTCATAAAGAGGCCATCCGCAGGTCTTTTCACCAAGTACCTGACCAATCTTGGTCTTTAATCCATCAAGGTCAAAGGTGATCGGCGCGCCCTTTATGTTCACCATAGGTACCTCTTTCCCGTCCACAACAGTAGTATGGGTCAAAAGATACTCCTGCCTTCTATGGAAACCATCCATTCCGACAGCCTGTATTTTGTACTCCGGAATTATGTCTTTTGCGAGATATTCAAGGAAACTAACGAGAGTGCTTTTTCCGGCCCCGGGAGGAGCTGCCAGCATCACTAAAAGTCTGCCTCCCTTTTTCTTACTCAGTTCAGAAAGCCGTAAAAGAAGAGGTCTTATGACCTCTTCTATAGTCACATCATTAAAATGCGCATTGACGGTGATTCCGTTAATAATAACCTGATACTCCATAATTTACCTTTGATTCATTCCCTTTTTATACACCATTACTTCCCTTCTTGTTCACCCAAGTGCCACATCAAGAGCCATCATAAGGGTAAAGCCTGCTGCAAACATCAATACTCCGATATTTGAGTGCTCTCCCTCTGACATCTCAGGGATCAGTTCCTCGACAACTACGTACATCATCGCACCGGCTGCAAAGCTGAGTAGATATGGCATTGCCGGAACAATTAAACCGGCTGCAAGGATAGTTAAAAACGCTGCTGCGGGTTCAACCGCTCCCGACAACGTACCGTCCAGAAATGCCTTAAACTTACTCTTTCCCTGTGCATATAAAGGCATAGATATGATAGCTCCCTCAGGGAAGTTCTGAATGGCAATTCCCAGGGAAAGCGCCAGCGCTCCGCCTGCCGTCACTGCTGCGCTTCCTGATTTAAGTCCCGCAAACACTACTCCCACCGCCATTCCTTCGGGAATGTTGTGAAGAGTTACCGCAAGGATCAGCATAGTAGCCTTCTTCAGATTTGCCTTCGGGCCCTCAGCAGTATCCGCATACATATGCATATGAGGGATAACCGAATCAAGAAACAACAGGAACAGAATTCCCAACCAGAAACCTATTACAGCCGGCATAAAAGATAACGTCCCCATTCCTTCCGACTGCTCCAATGCCGGTACTATAAGGCTCCAGATAGAAGCCGCCACCATGACACCACTGGCAAATCCTGTAAGCGCTCTCTGAACCATCATGTTGAGCTCATTTTTCAGAAAAAATACACAAAATGATCCCAACGCAGTCCCGGCAAACGGAATTAAAAGTCCTATAGCGATATTAGCATTCATAGGCGTTCCCTCCTGATTATTAATATAATTATGTCAAAAAAGAACTAAAGAAAAAAGACTTTTTTCCGATATAAATAGTAGAAAGGAGGAAGGTAGTAAATGAGCAATCTTCCAAAAAGATAAAGTACCGTCACTGCGGCAGGATCCCGGTGGCGGTACTTTTTTGTCTAACGTTATTTTGAAGAAGCAGATACAGAAAACTCTCCCGCTTTGGTGGAAACAGTGATCTTTCCGCCATCTTTAAGCTTTCCGAAAAGGATCTCATCCACAAACAATGGCTTGATATCGTTTCTTATGACACGATCCACCTCTCTGGCTCCAAATTCCTGGCTTATGCCCCTCTTTTTCACCAGCTCTTTTGCCTTTTTGTCAGCTGTGATCTTTATCTTCCTGGCTGCCAGCTGCTCCGAGAGCTCTCCAAGCTTCTTTTCAACCACTCTTGTCGCCATATCATCATCCATGCTGTTAAAGACAACTACTTTATTCAGTCTGTTTCTGAATTCCGGCTGGAAGGTGTGCTTTACTTCATCCATAAGGACGCCTCTGTCCATGCTCTCGCTGATAAAGCCTATGCCACTTTTTCCAAGACGATTAGCTCCGGCGTTGGAAGTCATGATCAGTATTACATTCCTGAAATCCGCTTTCCTGCCCTGGTTATCCGTAAGCGTGGCATAATCCATCACCTGCAAAAGAACATTGTAAATATCCGGATGCGCCTTCTCAATCTCATCCAGCAAAAGAACTGCAGAAGGAGTTTTACGTATTGCTTCGGTGAGGATACCACCCTCTTCATATCCAACATAGCCTGCCGGCGCACCTATAAGCTTGGCAACAGCATGTTTTTCACCATACTCACTCATATCAAAGCGGATCAGCTTAGATCCAAGCTCTTTTGCAAGGCACCTTGCTATCTCCGTCTTGCCGACACCGGTGGGTCCCACAAAAAGAAGACTTGCAAGAGGCTTATTCTCCTCAATAAGCCCCGCCTTGGAAAACTTGACCGCATTTACTACCTGACTGATGGCTTCATCCTGACCAAATATCAGCTTCTTAAGTCGCTCCTCAAGAGTTTCCAGTCCGGCTGTATCGTCCGTCTCTACTGTCTCTATCGGAACCCTGCATATCTTGGTAAGTACCTCGTTTATCACATCTTTTCCAACCATTTGATATTCATCATCCGTTGGATGGAGTTTCCTGTAGGAGCCTGCTTCATCGATTATATCTATGGCTTTATCCGGAAGAAATCTCTCATTTATGTACTTGCTGCTCATCTTAACAGCATACTCAAGGACACCTTTTTCATACTTAACGCCATGATATTTCTCGTAATTAGCCTTGAGTCCTTTAAGTATGTCTATTGTTTCCTCTTCTGTGGGCTCTTTTATCTCCACATTCTGGAAACGTCTGACAAGGCTCTTATTCTTTTCAAAGTATTTCTTGTACTCCTCAAAGGTTGTGGCGCCGATAAATCTAATGTGTCCGTCAGCAAGATATGGTTTTAGTATATTTGCAGCGTCAAAAGAGCCTTCTCCTACAGCTCCCGCGCCGGAAAGGTTATGGATTTCATCGATGTAGATAATAGGCTTTTCTTCTTTTCCAATCTCAGATAAGACCTTTTTAAAACGCTTCTCAAAGTCGCCCCTGTACTGGGTTCCTGCCAGCATTCCTCCAAGATCGATGGCAAAGACCTTTGCCCCCTTTATGGCATCAGGAACTTTCCCCTTCTTAAGAAGCTCCACCAGACCGTGGGTGATGGCAGTCTTTCCCACACCGGATTCACCGATATGAAGGGGATTATTCTTGTCTTTCCTGCATAAGATCTGGATTGTCCTCTCCAGCTCCACCTCTCTACCGATAAGCGGATTAACATCCGTCAGAGTCTCATTAAGACAAGGTGCGTAAAGCTTCCAGCTTCCTGCCTGTTCCTCCTTAGATGCTCCGGGACCTATTATTCCCGCTTCTTCCTCTTCCAAAACCTCATCGGTGCTTGTCATCTCCTGTAAAATATCCGCCTCAGCTATTCCCTGCTGTTCGAGATAAAAGACAGCGTAGCACTCCTCAAGGTTCCAAAGCGCATGTACCATGTGCCTTACATGGATCTCCCTGCACCCGCTGCTGTAGGCGCTCTGCCCGGCAAAATTCAAAAGGTGCGTAACACCATAGGACAGCTGCGTCTCAGAGTCTTTTACCTTTTCTACATACTCTGAAATGTACTTATTAAGCTGTTTTTCCAATAGCTTAATGTCTCCACCACACTCCAAAAACGCTCCTTTAAAGCTTTCATCCTTAAGCATCATAAGAAGGATCATCTCGGGAGTCACGTATTCATATTTATTTTCAGCCGCAAAGTGTACCGCCTTTTGAAATACCTCTGTAGCGTCTTTTGCCAGATTCATGCTATGCTTCCTCCATAGTCATTCTAAATGGAAATCCCTCGCTCTTGGCACGAGCAAGTGCCGCGCTGACCTTTGTTGCAGCTATATCATACGGATATTTTCCTACCACCGCATGACCGTTTTTATGCACCCCAAGCATGATCGCCTGGGCTGTTACTTCATCCTTATGGAAAATGTCCCCTAGCACCTGAACCACAAACTCCATTGTTGTGAAGTCATCATTATGCATGATCACATTGTACAGCCTTGGTTCCTTTATCATGCTGCTGGTGTGTTCTTTTACTGACTCTTTTGTGGCCATATCATTACCTCTCCATTTACGTCCTGTATATCATTATAAACGAACCTTGATTTTATCGCATCTATCTTGTTTTAAAGGCGCAGATATCATACAATGTACAAGGCTGTCACAACGAAGCCATTTTATCGAATACAACATATGAAAGGATAAATAGATGAAAGCCGGATTTTCAACATATTTAACAGATATAGCACCGGGTCTTAAAGAGCTTATTTCAGAGCTTTCTAAGAGCTATGATTATGTCAGCGTTCTTTCTACAGATTCCGTTGGATTTAACATGACTGCTTCTCAGCGTGTTAAATCCATCACAGGAAAGACACTGATGTCAGAACGGGGAAGCGTTATAAGAGTATACAAGGATGGTCTCTACAGCGAGTTTTCCTTTAATCTTTTTGACCCTTCAAAGGTTACTGAAGAGGCAGAAAAAATCAGGAAAGCTCTGGACATGCAGCTTTCTGTTCTTAAAGCCACCAATTCAGAAATCTTTGATACAAAAAAGCTAAACGACGATCCCAAGGAGCTGTTTGTGGAAATGGAAGCAGAAAGCCTTCCGGAGGAGACAGACTTAAACGCTCTTCTTGAAAAGCTTCAGAACTTCAGCGCCAAGGGTGTGTCCCTTTCAGAGGAAGTAATTGACTGCAACCTCAGAATCGAGTCAACACATGTTTGCAAGATGTTCTTAACACCAAACCAGGATCTTCGCCAGAGCTACGTTTTCTCTGAGGGAAGTGTTTCCATGGTGGGCGCCAGAAATGGTAAGACCAATTCTGCCTATAACGGTATTTCTGACAGGGAAGGTCCTGTCCTTTTTGACAAGCTTGGAGAGTACGTGGAACAGACATATAAAGATCTGGATGATACTCTTGGTGCAGATTACGTTGAGCCGGGTGAGTATGAGATAATCACTTCTCCCGAGGTTTCAGGCCTGATAGCCCACGAAGCCTTTGGACATGGCGTAGAAATGGATATGTTCGTTAAAAACAGGGCGCTGGGAGCAGAATACATCGGTAAACGTGTAGGCTCAGATAATGTCACCATGCATGAAGGTGCAAAATGCGTAAAAGACGTAGCCAGCTATGCTTTTGACGACGAAGGAATACCTGCCGGCGATGTAGTTGAAATTGAGAAAGGCATCTTAAAAACAGGTGTCTGCGATGCTCTTGCAGCTCTTCGCCTTGGCTGTGAACCCACAGGCAATGGAAAGCGCCAGAATTTCGAGCATAAAGCCTACACCCGTATGACAAATACCATGTTTGACTCCGGAACATCCACCAAGGAAGAGATGATAGCTTCAATCAAAAAAGGCTATCTCTTAAGCGGAATGTTCTCAGGCATGGAAGATCCCAAGCACTGGGGCATTCAGTGCATTATTGCCCGCGGATACGAGATTATCGACGGAAAGCTTACAGGAAAAGTGGTATCTCCTGTGGTTCTCACCGGTTATGTTCCTGACCTTCTCGGCTCAGTATCCATGGCCAGCACTGACTACCTTTCCTTTGGCAACGGAGCCTGCGGAAAGGGCTATAAGGAATGGGTAAAGGTTTCAGACGGAGGCCCATATCTCAAGGCCAAGGCCAGATTAGGATAATACGGGAGGAAATATAATGACAGAGAAAATAATATCTCTTTTAAAAGAATCAGACGCCAATGCCTGGGAGATAACTGATAAAGTTACTGAAGGGTGGGAGTTCTATTTTATAAAACATAAACTGGATCAGAACAGGGTTCGTGACGTCGAGCACATCGATGTTACCGTATATAGGGTCCTTGAAGACGGAAAATTCATGGGAAGTGCCTCTCAGGAGATCAATCCCACAGCCACGGATGACGAAGCTAAAAAGATCATCGATGAGCTGTATGAGCGCGCTTCTTTTGTAAAAAACCCTTATTTTGAGCTCAATAAACAGCAGGTTGAAACCAAAAACAGTGACTATGATGTATCACAGATGGCAAAAGATTACATAGAAGCTCTTCAGCAGATCCCTGAAACCTCAACGGAAGACATCAATTCCTACGAAATTTTTGTGGAGAAATGCACAAAGCGCTATGTTAATTCCGAGGGCATTGACGTGACCATAACCTATCCAAGTTCAAAGGTGGAAGTCGTAGTCAATGCAAGAAACGATGAACACGAGATTGAGCTTTACCGCATGTATGAGGCCGGAAGCTGCGACAAGGCTCACCTTGTCAGTGAGCTTACAAACACTCTGAGATTTGGAAAAGACAAGCTCATCGCCGCTCCGACTCCTGCTCTTAAAAAAGCATCAGTTATCTTTTCAACCAAGGATTCTACTAAGCTTTACGAACATCTATCACTGAAAATGTACGCCAGCATGAAGTACAGAGGCTATTCGGATTGGGAGATCGGCAATGAAGTTTACCAAGATGTTAAGGGCGATAAGATTACCATTAAAGCCCTTCGTGAGCTTCCGAATTCCTCCAATAACTCCCCTATCGACAGCCAGGGTGCGAAAACCAGAGATATGTACATATTAAAGCAGAATATCCCGGAGAACTACTGGGGCGACTGCCAGTTCAGATACTATCTTGGCGTCACTGACTCGTTTATTGTAGGCAATATGCAGGTTGAAGGAGGCGAACTCTCCGAAGAAGAGCTTAGAAGCGGCAATTATCTTGAAGCAGTTGAGTTTTCAGACTTTAACGTAGATCCGCTGACAGGGGATTTTGCCGGAGAAATAAGACTTGCTTACTGGCATGACGGAGAAAAAGTGACTCCTGTAAGTGGAGGATCGGTATCCGGAAGCCTTCCTGAGCTTATAAAGAATGTCAGACTCTCAAAAGAATTAAAGCAGTACAACAATTACCTGGTTCCATCAGTTACCAGAATTGAAAATGTAACTATTTCAGGAGCAGAATAATCTACCAAGCACATGAAAAAAGATTATTTCGAACAGATAAGAAACGGCAACGAGATTCCGTTTAAAGAGCAGATCAGAATTATCGTCATGCTCAGTATCCCTGCCATCTTTTCTCAGATAACAACAGTAATAATGGAATATGTGGATCAGTCCATGGTCGGTCGCCTGGGACCATCCCCTGCGGCAGCCATCGGTCTGGTTTCCTCAACCACCTGGCTCATCGGCGGTATATGTAATGCGGTGAGTACCGGCTTTACCGTTCAGGTCGCCCACAATATTGGTGCCAAAAACGATGCCAGAGCCAGAGCAATAGTTAAACACGGTCTTTTGATCATATCGGGCTTTAGCATAACTCTAGCCCTTATTTGTGTACTCATAAGCCCTTACCTTCCATACTGGCTGGGTGGTACCGATTCCATTGCCAAGAGCTCCTCAGCATATTTCAGGATTTTCGCCATAGCTATCCCCATAATACATATATGCGGAGCATCCTCCGGAATGCTTCAGTGCAGCGGAAATATCAGGACTCCAAGTATCTTAAATATCGTAGGATGCTTTTTAAATGTTATATTCAATTTCCTGCTGATATTCCCCACCAGAGAAGCTACCATTCTAGGTCAAAGCATCATCATTCCCGGCGCGGGTCTTAATGTTGCCGGCGCGGCCCTTGGTACTGCTCTTTCCGAGGGATTTATCGGGCTTTCAATGCTATATTTCCTGCTTATCCGCTCTCCGCTTCTGAAATTAAGAAAAGAGACGACTCTTCCCTTCACTACGGACGAGCTTAGAACTGCGGTAAAAATAGCTGTTCCCGTAGGAATTGAACAGGGAATAATGGGGTGTGGATACGTAATGGCAACAAGAATCGTTTCTCCCCTGGGAGATATTGCCCTTGCAGCAAATTCTTTTTCCATAACTGCAGAGAGCCTCTGCTACATGCCGGGATTTGGAATTGCCAGTGCTGCAACAGCCCTTATCGGCCAAAGCCTTGGTGCCGGCAGAGGGAAGCTTGCAAACCGCCTGGGATGGCTGGCGACAGCCCTCGGAATGTTAGTAATGACAGGCTCCGGTGCGCTCATGTATATTTTTGCCCCGCAGCTATTAGCTCTTTTGACCCCTGATCCTGAAATTCAGGCCCTGGGTGTATCGGTCCTTAGAATAGAAGCTTTTGCTGAGCCCATGTTTGCTGCATCCATTGTAGGAACAGGTGTGTTCAGAGGTGCCGGAGATACACTGGGACCATCCGTCATCAATTTCATCAGTATGTGGGCAGTCAGGATCACCCTTGCCTCTTTCCTGGCTCCAAGAATGGGACTTAAAGGCGTTTGGCTTGCCATGTGCATAGACATCTGCGTCCGTGGAACACTGTTCCTGCTGCGTCTATACAGAAAGCCTATTGGGATTTCAAGAAACATAAAGTTATAATGCATTCAAAAAAGGAGCCTACAGCACTGTAAGCTCCTATTTTTTGCAAATTATTATTTTACCCGGTTTCCGCCCCACTCAACTACTGTAAAGCCCTGTCTTGACGGAGTATCAAGAATCTGAGGATTTATCTTTACATATGAATCAGATGGATACCATGCCATGAACACTCTGATCATAGCATCAGGTTCAGGAGTAACAGTTAACTTAGCACCCCTTTTGTATGTCTTATCCTGGAAGCTGATAACGTTATAAGGATTACCCTCCATATCAGGAAGCCAGAATTTCAAAAATTCATTTATTTCTGCCTCATTAAGCCTGAATTCCGCTAACTTATCTCTTAAAAAGCTTTCTGTCTCAGATCCCTTTACGCAGTACCCTGAAAAGAAATCATATTCATATCTTGGTACGCCCTCCCAGAAGAGATAGTCATACTGATGACCGGCAAAGGTGATCGTTCCATCCTGATCCGCTATTACATCCCATGTGTTCTCTGAGCTGAATTCAGGAATAAGATCGGTGATATCGCCGTTGTAATCAAGACTGACAGAAACTTCTGTCCCATCTTCAACAGGATAAAGATAAATGACCGGCTTTAGATCTGCTCCAGTATGCGCCCCCACGCTCCCGGAAAAGACACCCGTCAAAGCCATCATTGCAACAGAAAAAAACATTCCCACAACACTTTTACTTTTCATAGGGCCCCACCTCCTATAACTTCATTATATATCTAATCCGAACAAATGCACGCTTTTTTTCATCTTATTTTCAGTGCCAGATTACCTCCAGCTCCGGTGCCCTGGAAATCCGTGTCAACTCCAAAGCCTCCGAAACAGGCATAAACCCGGATTTTGACGTGGTTACATCCCTCTTATATACAGGGATCCCCTCTCCCGCCATAAAGGCCTTAACAAAGTCTTCTATTGTTTCAATAGGCTCAGAAAAGCTCATTCCACCCATATTGGGCTGCCCCAAATTGTGAATATCCGAGCCCGCAGCCATTCTAAAGCCTTTTTCCACCGCATACTGATACCCCAGCGCGTTCTGATAATCAGGATTTGCCGCGTTATAAACCTCTACTCCATCGCTGACCTTTGGTGTCAGATGTATCGCAGAAAGATAGCCTCTCTCCCTGTAAGGATGAGCCTGTATCATTATTCCTCCGCCCTGATGAACAGCCTCATATACTTCAAATCTGTCTTTTTTCTCAATATCAGGATTATCCAACAGCCATTCCTTATCAAGTCCGTAGAGCATAAACTCATCACCCCGGAAGTTGTATTCTATCCCGAAAAGAACAATAAGCTTATCCCCTGCAGCTGCTTTTGCATGTTCATATCCACTGCAGTACTGCTCAACTCTCTTTTCCCAAGGTATATTCCTTGGAACGGAGCTGTTTCCGGTAAAAAAATGATCTGTGACAATAATGCCGGCGTACCCAAGTGCTTTCATATAATCGATATAATCTACCGCAGGAGTACCTGAACAGGCACTGGCTTCAATAGTATGCAAATGTGTCTCAAAAACGTATTCCATAAATAAACCTCAAACCAGCAGAATATATACCACCACAGCTATAATGCCGATAGCGAACATCATAAGTGAAAAAGCACTGCTTGCGCTGACCATCCTTGTTGTCTGGTCCAGAAGCGTCTTTTTCCCGGCAAGAACAAGAACATAATTCTTCCTCTTATGTATCTTTTCTCCCCTAAGGAAACTCCATAGCTCAGACAGCCGGTTCATAATACTGCCCAGGATATACGACATAAAAAATTTTGGAGGAACAGGTTCCTTGTGCTCCAGCTGTCTGTGAGTTGTTCTCCTCATAAACAGGATTATGCCATCCAGAGTAAAGTCCAGACATCTGCAGATAAAGCCTAGCGTTGCCGGTATAGCCACCATGACTATCGGTTCATAAACAAGTGTAAGGAGATTCAGCTTCTTGGGCCAGACATCTACGTAGGTTCTGACTCCATCCACGTCTTTTATCAGTGTCCTCCTGATATATAACATATATATCAGAGTCCCCAGAATTATGCTGACTGCCCCGCCTTTTAAGTTTTCCAAAGAGAAATACTGCACTCTATGCTCCAGAGCTGACTCCATAAAGAACCCCTCTGCGTAATCCGCAATAAGGTCCATTGAAAATCTTGAAAGTGTTCCAAAGACAGGTAAAACAAAAGCAGTGATCAACAGTACCGCCTTCGTCAAGCCTGAACAATACTGATTCTCTGAATCATACTTTTTTTGTAACTCCGGGTCTGAATTATTCTCAACAAATACGCACACAAAAAGTTTAGTCATGTACGCCACAGTCATTCCGCCTGTCAGCAGGAACAGCCACTCAATGATCTTGAACACAACAACTTCACTGCTTCCGTGCTTTGACAGATGGTGAATATATTCTACGATTCCCTCATGAAGAAGAGTCTTGCTTATATATCCGTTGAAAAGAGGTATTCCTCCAATACCAAGAGCTCCCGCCAGGAAGACAAACTTAAGCACCGGTTTGTTTTTACCATATCCCATGATCTCATTGAGGTTCAGCTTATGCAGGTTCATTACGATTACACCGGCAGCCATGAACAGTACCAGTTTAAGGCTGGCATGATTTACCATATGAAGGATCACTCCCCTGATGGCAATGGCGCCTTCCTCTCCAAGAAGTCCTGCCATTCCTACTCCGACAATTATCATTCCCAGCTGGGACATGGACGAACAGGCCAGAGTTCTTTTGATATCCACGGAATAGATCGCCAAAAGACCGCCAAGTAGCATTGTTACAACACCTAAATCCACAATCAGCCTTGCCCATTCACTGCTTCTTGGGAAAACATAGACCATCAGCACTACGAGCCCGAAAATTCCGGATTTTGTGATAATACCAGAGAGAAGTGCTGATGCGGGCGCAGGGGCCACAGGATGAGCCATGGGAAGCCATATATGGAGCGGAAACATTCCCGCTTTGGCTCCAAAACCGAAAAGAATGCACGCTCCTGATACAAACAGCATTCGAACCTTATCCGCATCCCCGGATGACAATATCTCACCGCAGACAGTTCTTAATTCCTCAAATACCAAAGTTCCTGCCATGTTATACAAAAGAAACAGTCCCATCAGTGTTACAAGTCCGCCGATAACCGCCACTGCCAGATATACTCCCCCGGCAAAGAGGGTCTCTTTTTTCTCATCATGTATTACACAGACATAGCTGGCAACAGACATGATCTCAAAAAAGATGAACGTAGTGTAAAAATCACCTGAAAGAAACAGCCCGGTCATGGCAAAATACGTCAGGATCAAAAAGAAGTAGTACCGTCCCTTCTTTCTCGAATGTGCAAGATATTCTTTTGAAAACAGCGTGGTCATTACCCACATATATGTTGCAACTATGGCCAGCAAAAGCCTGAAACCACCGATTTCAAAGCTAAGCCCCAGTGCACATATGTCAGAGATCATTATTTTCATGTCACATTCCCATTCCAATCATCTCAAAAAGCTCCATCAGCAACAACCTTCAGCATAGTCAGAAGAGGCTGCGCCCATATTCCAATAATAACAGTTGCTACCGAGAAAATGCAGAGTGGAAGCAGCATTTTCCAGGTAGGATCCAACTTTTTTTGCTCCGTATCAGCCATTTTCCCCAGGGCATCATTGTCCGGGAAAAAGGCTCTTACTACAATTGTAAAAAGATATATCGCCGTCATGAGTGCTGAGTATAAAAGAACAAAAACTGCAACATATCCCAGTACATTTTCTCCGTCAAAAAGTGACTGTGCTATCTTCCACTTGCTTATAAATCCGGAAAAAAGCGGAACTCCAACCAGCGAACAGGAAGATATCAGAAAGACAGTCATGGTCCTTGGCATAAGCATTCCAATTCCGTCCAGCTCATACACATAGTTTTTGTGTGCTTTATGCATAACTGCTCCGACACAGAAGAAACCGCCAATCTTCATAATGGCGTGACAAAGCATGTGGGTCATACCTGCAAGCAGCCCTAATGGTGACATCATGGTAAGTCCCAGCAGAATATAAGAGAGGTTGCTGACCGTTGAATATGCCATCCTTCTCTTGAAATGTGTCTCCCTTACTCCCATGGTGGATGCGTGGACAATAGTCAGCATCGCGAAAATGATGGCAACAGCCTGAGCCCAGCTTCCTTTTAACACCTCAGCCCCAAAACAGTAGTAGGTAAATCTCATTATGGCGAAAACACCGGATTTAACCACCGCCACGGCATGCAAAAGTGCTGTGACGGGAGTCGGGGCCACCGAAGCTTCCGGAAGCCACCCGTGAAATGGGAAAATAGCTGCCTTTACACCAAATCCAAAGAAAGCCAGAAGATATACCAGACAAACCACATTTCTGTAATCCTGGAGCGCTGTCATGTTCAGATTTCCGCCATAAACAAACTCCAGATTGTTTGAAAACAGTACATAGAACACCATTCCGATAAAGGCAAAGGCTGTTCCGCCAATCATGTAATACAGATACTTCCTGGTGGCTCTTCTTGCCTCTTTTGTCATTGTGTGTATCACAAGCGGGAGAGTGACCATGGTTAGAGCTTCATAGAAAAGATACATGGTAACTATGTTGCCGGAAAGTGCCACGCCAAGGGTTACTCCATAGGTTATGGTGTAAAATCCGAAGAATACATCTGTTTTTTCATCGTGTTCCATGTATTCAAAGGCGTAGAGAGTTGCCAATGGCCAAAGGCAGGCTACAATCCCCGAAAAAAAGGTCGCAAGCCCGTCAACTCTTAAAGTCATCACCAGCTTATCTCCCAGAGAAAAGAGATATAGCGTTCCCACCGGCGCATGCGTAAGGATAAAAAGCATGATAAGCGTATTTATCGTCACCATGATCTCCAGGAATACATTTCTTCTCACCCTGTTTTTAATTGGAAAAACTA
>JAEEGL013405126.1_pt1 | contig 27824 bp, 20 predicted proteins | sample 9134231 | NCBI WGS metagenome assembly JAEEGL01 (sample SAMN16246548, study PRJNA631951) | gut metagenome | biome: gut microbiome; feature: rumen; material: fiber-attached | host: Bos | place: Iran: Karaj | collected 2018-10
ACTATTCCTGGACAGGCTCAGTCTGCAAAGCGGAAGAGCAGGTTAAAGACTGCACCGGAAAACCGGCAAACGCAAGCTGGAACACAGCTTCACAGATAAAACAAACATGGGACGGTGAAGACTGGTATCCTTCGACTGCAAGTGTTTACAACACAAATGCAAGCACGACGGAATGCCGTTTCAAATGTAACACAAACTACAGCTGGAACAGCGCAAATTCGACTTGCGTCCTAACAACGCAGCAAGGGAGCTGCTCGGCAAAACCCGCAAACACAGTCTGGAACGACGATGGCAAAAACGGAAAATTTGATCAAACTTGGAACGGTTTGACCTATACACCTGCGAGTTACACTTCAACTTACAACGAAACAGCCGGAATATGCAGATTCAAATGCGCATCAGCAGAATATTTCTGGAACGGCTCAGAGTGCAAAAAACAGATTACTCTCGGCAATATCTGCACCGGACAGACCAGATGCTATAACAATACTGAAGAAATCTCCTGCCCGACTTCATCAAGTGCTGATTTTTACGGTCAGGATGCGCAGTATGCGAAACTTGGTTACTGCTACCCGCAGAGCTTTACAATCGAAACTAATGCTTCAGGTCAAAACACCGTAATTGACAACAATACAGGTCTTGAATGGCAGCAAACAATATCAACAGATACTTTCTCTTGGGAAGACGCAATAACTCATTGCAACAACTTGAATTACGGCGGACACAAAGACTGGAGATTGCCAACACCTAAAGAACTCAGATCTATTGTTAATCAAGGCAAAATAAAACCGTCAATCGATGAAAAATTTTTCCCGGAAACACCGAATGAAAGATTCTGGTCTTCTTTAGCTACAGCAGCAGACTCAAGTTTAGCTTGGGAACTGCGTTTTGCAGGAGGTGGAAGCGGTGTCAACGGTGTTGGAAGTAGCATTTCTACAAAATACTACGCACGTTGTGTCAGAGGACAAACTATACCGGAAAGTTCTTTCACAACATCAACGTTAAATGGCAACAAAATAGTAATAGATAAGAGTACTGGTTTGATTTGGCAGGGAATTTATGCAGGCACTGAGGAAGAAGGCAAAACATGGAAAGACGCTCTTTCATATTGTGAAAATCTTACTTATGCAGGATATTCTGACTGGAGATTGCCCAATGTAAATGAACTCGTATCACTCATAAATTATGGAAAATACAAACCTGCATCAGAGTTCCCTTCAATGCCATCTTTCGATATACATTCATGTTCATCTACGAGTTACACCGGTATTGACATATCAAAAACTATTGATGTGCGATTCTCAAACGGACATATCGGATACGGTAAGCAGTCCGGCAAATCAGGAGCAACAAAAATAGTCCGCTGCGTCCGTTCCGAAAGAATCAATGATCCGTGCGAAAACCACATCTGCGGAAGCGCGGCTCATTCAAGCAGTGTCTGCGTCCCGGAGAATGCTTTTGAATATTCGTGTGCTTGCGATGACGGGTATTACTGGAATGGAACTCAGTGCAAAATCATGCCCGAATGCAGTGCATCAAGCGGCACTCCGTGCAAGGATTCGATAAACCATTTGACTTGGTCGCCACTTGCATCCAATGATATGACCCAGCCTAATGCATTAAATTATTGCGAAAATCTTGTCTTATATGGTTTTAGTGACTGGCATCTGCCAACGATTGACGATCTTCGCACATTAATCAAAAACTGTCCTGGAACAGAAACAAATGGAGCATGTGCTATAAGCGAAAAGAACGGCAAACTTTCAGAAAGTGACAGTTCTAGCAGTTGTTCTTGCGCACACATGAATAACAACGGCGGTTATTACAGCAAAATAGGAGATGACGACACTGTTTCACCGTGGTCATCTTCAAGTCGGTCGGATGATACAGAACGTGCTTGGTATGTCGGCTTCTTTGCAGGGAAAATAAACAACAGTGATAAGAGTGTCTTAAGCGATGTCCGGTGCGTGAGATAAAAGCGCATTCCTATTCGTCTTATATCGATTAGACATACAACAATTCAAAAAAAGACACTATTACTTAAAAAATATTGGAAAACATCATTATTGCATGAAAATTTTCTTGACACATTATTTTTTTGCACTATAATGTTGTTTGTAATTTATGAATAGCTATAAATTGTTTTTTGAAGTAATATTGTTTAATTATGGAGATTGACATGAATACATCATGAAGAAGATAAATGTTTTTAGATTTATATGATTTGCTTTTATTGTTTGTTAACTTGATTTTTTAAGGAGAATTTTTTATTCATGTCAAATGTTAAAACCGTAATAATTACAGCATGTTAATTGTGAAAAACTTATTTAAAGGGAGAAAAAATGATGAGTATTAGTCCAAAGATTCCAAGAATTGAACAGCCCGATGGACTGGTTTACAGTTATGATCGTGAAGAAAAAATTATGACGTTTATGGAGGTATACTAATGTATCAATACAATATATCTTACCTGGGACGAAACTTTCAAATTACAGACTGGGGAGATTACATAGATATAGATCCAGCTATTGACGGAATAGTTTCGATTCAAACGGATATTCCTAAAAATAAGATGCGCTGGACAGAAGCCGAAAATTATGCAAACAATTTAAACAAAGGCGAACATTCTGATTGGGAACTGCCGACTATAAAAGAACTTAAAACTATTTACAGAATCAAGAATCTTTGTGGTTTGAACAACTGTTCTGATGTTTTTTGGACAAGTAATTATCAACCAAAACAACCATTCGCTCGAACAGGAATCGATTTTGACAAAGGTGGAGAGGTTCATATTAAAGAAATACTTTTAAGTAAGGTTTATGTCCGTTGCGTAAGAAGAATAAAATAGGATTTTTAACTTTTAATGGAGAAAATTATGAATTTAAAAGATTATGAAAAATTGATTACGGCAACAAAAGAAAGCGATTGGAGCAAAATTTCATGTTGGGGAGCAGGCCCATCATATTTAAATCGTTTCGATGTTAGCGAAGCTGCTGGAACAGGACAATCATGCCGTGCCCAAAATTTAGAGATTGATTCTCATAGTGAATATATGTCTCTGAAGAAGAATTTGTTGGTATCGGTAGCATGGGGATTGACAGAAGACGATAATTTTAAAGAAGATTGGGCAAATAAATTTCCAGATCATCATGCAAAAAGCGAGTTTATAGATTTCTTTTACTCAGGTGTCTTAGTATATCGAGATATTTACGTTTTAGCAGATGGGGGGCGATATATAATTCCTTTGCCAGATCAAAAAAACAATGGTTCAAAACTAGTAATCACAAAACCGCGATATGAATTTTTCAAGTTACTAAATACAAATGTGGATAACTATGATTCATGTCTGAATAGAGCTGGTATAGAAGTAGTTGATGGCAAATGGATGGATGGCAAAGAATAGTAATTTAATAATTTTTTTAATGGAGAAGAAGCATGGATTCGTCATGAAACACAATATTTTCAAATAGTTGTTTGAAACTTAAATTTAATAATTTTCTATTTTGTGAGGTAGAATATGAGTGTTAAAAAAGAAAGATCTTTAGATATTCAAAAATCAGTCGAACTAAAAATATTTCCTCGTTTTTTATACAAATATAGAACTTTTAATGAGAACACTGAAAAAATTATACGTGACAATGCATTATATTTCAGCGATCCAGACGATTTCAATGATCCCTATGACTGTAATCCTCCAATAAACACAGATCATTCCGAAGAAGACATTAAAGATTGGGCGTTATCAATGGGGATCAATGAAAATTGTTTAGACGATATTGTGGAACGAATAAAACGCAAACCTGCTATTGTGGCAGAAATAGTGAGAAAAAACATCAAAAACTGTGGAATATGTTGTTTTTCGACATTATATGATTCCAATTTGATGTGGTCACACTATGCGAAATATCATAAAGGTATCTGTTTGAAATTTGACATTACGAAAGATCCCGATTTCTTTACCACGTTATTGACGGTTCGTTATCATCAGCTTCTGCCACATTTTGACTTTTTTTCCTGCAAAGGAAAGATATTTGAAAAATGCATACAAGCAAAACACACTGATTGGAGCTATGAAAGTGAAGTCAGAATTTTAAAGACTCCTACCGACATTTTCCGTAATAACCAATCAAGAGTTTTTCAATTCAAAAACAGTGAAGCTCTAGAAGAAATTATTTTCGGAGCAAAAACTGATGAGAAAACCATAGAATGTATAAAGAATCTTTGTAACAATCCTGATAAAAGCCACGTAAAATTTTCCAAAATGAAACTCAAAGAAGGGATTCATTATGGATTGGAAACAGACCCATCTTTTAAGTAACAATCGAAAAATAGCACACGGTTTCACAAAACAAGTGGTTGATTTTTGCCGAGCCGCCCGCGTTCATTTTACACCTTTTATCAGGATCGAGGTCGAAAAATTCGACCACGACAATTGAGCGTTAACAGGCTGAATTTATTTCGAAATCTGTTCAAGATCGAAAAAAAATCGGCCTTGGAAATCGAAAATATTTGCTTTGACTAAGCTCAGCAACCTCGCCAGACTGAAAAATCCTGTAGAACCTAAGGATATGGTAAAGAACTGGATGCGTTCAAAAAACACTTTGGAATATCTGGGGTTATGGGAAATGCTTAACAATCCAGACTTTAGGGGGGTCGAAATCGACCCCCTCCTAAAAGAAGCTGGCAGTAACGCTTTTACAATGAGCCCAAGTCGTTGGATTGAACTTACAAACGCAAAGGGGCTCGTATCAAAAAATGGCATAAATAGCGGTACTTATGCTCAAAAAGATATAGCTTTTAAATTTGCCAGCTGGGTATTGGCAGAATTTGAATTATATTTGATAAAAGAATTCCAACGCTTGAAAGAAGATGAACAGAAACAAATAGGTTGGAGTGCAAAACGCGAGTTGGCAAAGATAAACTATCACATTCATACGAGCGCAGTCAGCCACAATCTTATTCCGCCGAAACTTACAGCCAGGCAAAAATCGTTTGTTTATGCCGACGAAGCTGATCTGCTTAATGTGGCAATGTTCGGCATGACTGCTCAGGAATGGAGAGATTCGAACCCTGATTTAAAAGGCAATATCCGAGATTATGCCTCAATAAACCAACTTATCTGCTTATCGAACATGGAAAACCTGAATGCTGTCTTTATCAATGATGGACTTCCGCAGTCAGAACGCCTTGAAAGACTGAACCAAATTGCAATACAACAGATGGAAGTTCTGGAAAATATAGAAAACAGAAAACTTTTGATTGAAAAAAAGGAATGATTAAAAGCCCCGACTTCATTCGGAATCGCACCTGTCTCACACCTTTTATCGCCATTCACATTCCAATGGGCGAGCCGTCCGCGCTCCCGCAAAAACAAATAAAAAGAAAATCTAAAATTTATTTGACTTTTGTAATAATATAATGGTCGGCATAATAATACTCATCGTCGATAATCATGCGTTTTTGACGCGCTTCCAGACAAAAACCTTTCCCGAGTTCCAGCATAAATTCCTGCAAATGCGTTATAAGTGCGTTTTCCAGATCCGATTCAGTCAATGATTCCGGCCTCAAATCAAGAAATTCAAAAGAAAAAGGATCTTTTATCGTCATTGCAGGTTCAGTTAGCGTCTGACTCCGCTTCAAAAGCAATTCCGGCTTTTTGCTCAAACCTGATCGAAAATAGAGATTGGTAGCAATCTGCCGCCTGAGCTCCTTTACGCTCCAGCAGCATTTTATGCACTCAATCTCATAGAAAAATCGGGCTAGAGGATTGTCAACTGTCAAGATCTCGCGGATATGAGAAAAGGAAAGCTGGGAAATCAGTTTTTCAGCAGGAATTTTGAATTGGTGCGACGGCATCGCACTTTTTTCGAAATTTCCAATTAATTCAGCAGTTTTTCCAAGCAGATACTCCTTTACCTGAGGATAAGCCAGATAAAAAGCTCTGGAAACTTTCAACAAGGTTTCATTTATACCGCGCTTGTTTACCCGTTCAGCAAGCCGCCGCAACAATTTGTCACCATATTTTGCTCTGTCGCTCCCGTGCTGCTCGTATTCAACGATGTAAAAACCAATCATATAATTCCGGATTGTAGCAAACCGGTTTACAGCTTTTACCGCGGCAGTATAAGCAGAATCATGCAGTTGCGTTATAAAATCAGAGTCTCCCCAATAAATTATAAAAATCGACAAAATAATTTGCAGGTTTTTTTGAGATTTGATGTTCCAAAGACTCAAACGGAGGAAAATATGCAGAAACCGGTAAATAAGCCGGAAATATCAAAGGATTTCACGATTGACGACATTCACAAAATCCGTGAATCAATTACGAAGAAACCAAAAATCTTACAGTTGCGGAACAGGCGGCTTATTACAAAGCAAAAGCCGAAGCATTCTTGAAAGAAGCGGGAATCACCCCTAAATCAAAATCAGCTGAATAACATCTATTCCCGATAGAGTTGCTTTTGTCGCGCAAACCACGATATTTCGTTCATATCAGTCCTAACATATAAACCGGTAAAATGGTCGTTTTTCCATCGTGCCGTAAATCTTTTGCGCAAACCACATATCTTTTATCTATTCGTGCGGAAAACTTCTCGCAGAAAGCGTCAAGGGAGACATGTGACTTGTAACTTGCAGACTTGACCATATCCACAGACCGCAGGTTCTTTGTGTTCAGATACTAAACACATCGATTTTCTATCTTTCCCCGCTGTTTTTTTATGAAATTTACTACTTCTCCCCGCTGTTTTTTGTCGGAGAGCAGACGGCCTGCTCGCCTGCATAGAAACCGTTACCACACAGTTTCTACATCATATTTAGGAATGATTGTGTCGCGAGTAATTATCGTAAGATTTTCAGATTGAGCAATCGAAATCAAAAGCCTGTCAAACGGGGGTTCACATATACTCCGCGAAATCTTCAACAGGCTCATCAAAATCGGGAGCAATATAAGATATCTTATCTTTCAATGCGCCAAAATATGATTTTTTTTCAGGTACAACTTTTTCTTCATTGCGTGAAAGCAGAAAAAGAGCGAAATCATACAATTCTTTCTGCTCAAATTCGCTCATTGATTCATACATCTTCATAAGTGTTTCAGCCATACCGCACCTCCATTCAAAAAAAACTATGAATTATATTGGAAAAACGAGATAAAACAAGAGGGAGAATGCTGTTCTTGTGTTGCCGGAAGGATCAAACAAACTTTACATCCTGAACTCAGCAAATAAACTCTCCTCGATGCTTTTTTTGGACGGAGAAACAATGAACAGATCGCCGTGGTCATGGGTTCCGACACTTTATTTTACAGAAGGACTGCCTTATTTTATCGTGAACACGATTTCCGTGGTAATTCTGAAAGATCTCGGGACAAGCAACGGAAAACTGGCGATAATGACAAGCCTTTTAGCCCTGCCGTGGCTTTTCAAACCGTTGTGGAGCCCTCTTGTCGACACGGTAAAAAGCAAGCGATGGTGGATAATCGCGACCCAGCTGTCTATAGCTTTGACGGTCGCGCTCATCGCACTGACACTCTCCGAACACTCGACTTTCACGATAACCCTTATACTTTTCGCGGTCACGGCGTTTGCCTCCGCCACACACGACATTGCGGCTGACGGATACTACATGATCGCTCTGGATGAAACGCGCCAGTCTGCTTTCATCGGCATCAGGAACACATTTTACCGCATTGCGATGATTTTCGGACAGGGAATCGTGGTGTTTCTGGCAGGAATCATTGAAAAATTTGCCGGAAATAGTGCGACGGCATGGAAAATCACCCTTCTTCTGACCGCTGGGATTTTCGCGTCGCTCGCTATTTATCACTCGTCGTTCCTGCCGAAAGCAGAGGCACAAACAAGTGTAAAAATTGAAAACAATCCGGATTTATTAAAAAATTTTGCCGCAGCTTTCACATCCTTCTTCACCAAAAAGGGAAGCCTTGTCGCAATAACATTCATGCTTTTATACCGTTTTCCCGAAGCGCTTCTGATGAAAATGCTCTACCCGTTCTTCAGCGACCCGAAATCTTCGGGAGGACTCGGACTTGACAAGGAAGCATACGGCATGATCTGCGGCTCTGCAGGCGTTGCGGCATTGCTTTTGGGCGGCATTCTTGGAGGTTTTTATATTTCCAGACACGGATTGCGCAAATCTATGCCGCTGATGGCGCTGAGCCTGGCTCTGCCATGCATCGTCTACCCATTTCTCGCACTGGTCCAGCCGGAATCACTCGGACTGATAGGGCTAAGCATTGCCTTTGACCAGTTCGGCTACGGATTCGGCTTCACCGCATACACAGTCTATATGATGAAATTTTCCGACGGCCCGATGAAAACATCTCACTACGCAATCTGCACCGGTTTCATGGCACTTTCAGCGATCATTCCAGGCGCGATTGCCGGATATCTCCAGGAAATCTGCGGATACACAGGATTTTTTGCACTTGTACTGTTAAGTTGCGCGGCAACGCTCGGTGTCACCCGCATGGTAACCAGACCGTCAGAAAAAGCCCTGCACGAATCAGGAGAGCCGAGACAAAACCGCTGAAATATTGTAGCAATTTATTTACAAATAATCTCTCTCTTGCATTTTTCTTCTAATTCCTTAAAAATCCCGTGTTGTTTTTTATCTGGAGGCAAGGATGAAAAAATTCTCACTTATCACATTGATTTTATTAGCTGTTTTTGTCGGATGCACAAAAACGAAAAAAGAGGAGGAAAGCCCTGTGAAGCAGGAACAGCCGCAGCAGGCTCTCTGGAACTATCCCGAGACAAAACGGGAACTTGTAACGGACGACTACTTCGGCACAAAGGTCGAGGATCACTACCGTTATCTTGAGAACAACGATGCCGAAGAGGTCCAGAAGTGGACCGCGGCGCAGAACGATTTTACCGAAAAGACGATCTTTTCGTGGACTCAGACTTCAAAAATCGAAAAAAGACTCGGCGAAGTGTGGAACTACGACAAAATGATGCCGCCGGTAAAACGCGGTGACAAACTCTTCTACCGCTACCAGACCGGTCTTCAGAACCAGCCGGTCCTTATGATGCAGCTTCCCGACGGAACAAAGAAGGAGCTTGTCAACCCGAACACTATCGACAAGAACGGAACCACCGCAATGGACTGGTGGTACGCTTCGCCGAACGGCAGATATATCGCGGTCGGACTCAGCGAAAACGGCTCTGAGCAGTCGGTCCTTCACCTTTTCGACACAGATTCGGGCACCGAGGCTGACAAACCGATCGACGGATGCCGCTACGCAAGCGTAGGCTGGCTTCCGGACGAGAGCGGCTTTTACTACACAAGAAAGCTCGACGGCAGCAACGCGGACGAAATCGACACAGAGCAGAGCGTCCGCTTCCACAAAATCGGCGAAGATGCCGAAAAAGACGAAATCATCGCGAAAAGCTCGATAAAAGAGGCTATTCTCTTCAGTTCGCTCGACGAAAAGGGGCTCTGGCTTCTCCTCACCGAATATCAGGGTTCGAGCGGAAAGGCGAAACTCGCGGTCTACAACACCGAGACGAAAGAGACCAAAAAAGTTGTTGACAACTACGACAACATCTACGAAGGCGAAACTTACGGCGGCTATATTTTTCTGAAAACCGACAAGGACAACGCCCTCAACTGGAAGATCGAGCGAGTAAACTGCGAAACACTCGAATGGCAGACGGTCATCCCTGAGGACGAAAAGGATGTCATCGAATACTTCACGCTGTCGAAAGGGCGCATCGTCGTCTCAAAAATGCACGATGTCGCAAGCAAGCTCGAGATTTACGATCTTGACGGCGCAAACAAAAGGGAGATCCCTCTCCCCGCTCTCGGAAGCGCCGGATTTGTCGCCGAGGCAAACACTGACGAAATTTACGTTTCGTTCTCGTCGTTCGCATTCCCGCCGGCGATCTACGAATACACCGAAAACGACGGCATGAAGCAGCTCTGGCAGGCTCAAGTTCCTGTAAAAACTGAAGATATCGTCACTGAGCAGGTTTTCTACACGGCTAAGGACGGCACAAAGATCCCGATGTTCATAATTTACAAGAAAGGGCTCGAGAAAAACGGCAAAAACCACACGTTTTTAAGGGGTTACGGCGGTTTTAACGTCACCTACCCGATGTATTTCTCGGCTGTCAACGCAGTCTGGATCGAAACGGGCGGCATCATGGCGATCGCCAACATCCGCGGCGGCGGCGAATACGGCGAAAAGTGGCACAGAGCCGGAATGCTCGACAAAAAACAGAACACCTTCGACGACTTTGCGGACGCGATGAGATACCTGACAAACGAAAAATACACGAATCCGGAAAAACTCGCGATATGGGGCGGAAGCAACGGCGGACTTCTGACCGGCGCGATGGTCACTCAGTTTCCTGACCTTTTCAAAGCGGCCGTAGTTGCGGTCCCCCTGCTCGACATGCTCCGTTTCCACAAGTTCCTCATCGGAAGATACTGGGTCAGCGAATACGGCTCAAGCGACGACAAAGAGCAGTTCGAGTACATCTTCAAATATTCGCCGTACCAGAACATCAAAAAAGACGGCAAATTCCCGGCAGTTCTCCTCACCGCCGGCGAGCAGGATTCCCGCGTTCACCCGATGCACGCAAAGAAAATGGCGGCAGCGCTCCAGTATGAAAACAGATCAAACAACCCGATCTTCCTCTGGGTCGAAACCAAAGCAGGCCACGGCCAGGGCAAATCGACTCAGGCAAGGATCAAGGAATCGGCTATGGAAATAGGATTCTTCCTCAAAATGCTCGGGATCGAATAAAATCTAATTGTCAAAAGAACGCCTCTAAATAAAATATCCCGTTTATTATTCAAACTTCAAAGGAGAAAGAGATGGAAAACACGAATCAGCCAGCGCCCGTAATAATCAAAGGCCAGTACAAGGGCGTCCTTCGCAACGAAATGACACACCTTAAATCACAGAACACGATCATGACAGACGCACCGACCGACAACCACGGCAAGGGCGAGGCATTCTCCCCGACCGACCTGGTCTGCGGAGCACTTGGAGCCTGCATGATGACGATAATGGGCATCACCGCGCAGGCACACGACTTCGTCATTGACGGAGCGACATACGAAATCAAAAAGACGATGGCAACAAACCCTCGCCGCATCGGACAGATCGACATAGCCTTCACCTTCCCGCGCCACGACTACACAGAAAAGCAGAAGGAGATGCTCAAAAATGCAGCAGACACCTGTCCAGTTGCACAGACACTGAGCAAAGAGGTCGTCGTAAATATCACGATGAATTTCTAGTCTGTCGGCAAATATATCAATCACATCTCTTCGTAATAATAGGAATAGTCGATGCCTTTCATAAATATTTCGCGGAGGAAATTCACGGCTTTGTTGTTCGGAAAGTTTTTTACCTGAATCTGAACTGCATCGTAGTCATTTTCCATCTGGACCCTTGAATTTGAAGTCGTGAGTGCGACTCACGAGTTGAATTTTTTCAGTTGCATTCGTGCGCAAGATCCCTAAAAACCGCAAAAATGCGTGGATTTTCCTGAAAAACATAGTATGGTCACTGCGATTTTGTTTCGCTTGGATACTAAAACAGGGGGAGAAAATGGCAAAAAAACAACTTTTCGGAACCGACGGGATCAGAACGAAGGCGAATGTTTATCCGCTGACGCCAGAGACCTCGGCGATAATCGGCAGGGCGATCACACACTGGTTCAGGGCTCAGAAATCGACTTCGCAGATCACCGCGGCGATTGGCACGGATACGCGGATCTCTTCTCAGATGCTGAGTTTCGCGGTCAGCTCCGGCATAATGAGCGCAGGCGGGAACGTGATCGACCTCAAGGTCGTTCCGACTCCTGTCGTCAGCGATTTTGTCCGTACCCACGGCTGCGACTTCGGCATCGTAATTTCGGCGAGCCACAACCCTTTCGGCGACAACGGCATCAAGATCTTCAACGAAAACGGCTCAAAGCTGAACGACGCCCAGGAGCTTGAGATCGAAGCGATCTTTTTCGACGACGTGAACCTCGAAAAACCGGTCGACGCCCTCATCGGAAGGTCGCTTGCGGCTTCATCGCCGACTTCGGAATACAGCGAGCGTCTGAGGGAACGTTTCGCCGCTCTTTCGGGCTCGGGTTTCAAGATCTGCGTTGACTGCGCAAACGGGGCAACCGCTGAAGTCGCCAAAGAAATATTCAGTAAATTCGACAATTTGAATGTTGATTACAACTTCTGCGAGCCGAACGGGCTCAATATAAACGACAACTGCGGTGCGCTTCATCCGGAGGTCCTGGCGGAACGCGTCTCCGGGCAGAAGGCGGATATCGGCTTTGCGCTTGACGGCGACGGAGACAGGCTCATCACGATCGACGAGCTGGGCAGAGTCGTTGACGGAGACAAGCTGATAGGCATTCTGGCAAAACATCTCGACCGCCTCGGAAAACTGAATAAACGCACAGTCGCAGTCACGGTTATGAGCAACGCAGGCCTTGAAAAGCACCTCGGCGGGTGCGGGATCGCCATCGCCAGAACGGATGTCGGCGACCGCTATCTCTTTGAAAAAATCAGTGCCGAGGGGCTCTCGCTTGCCGGCGAGAACAGCGGTCACATCATCATTCCTGAGATAAACCCGACCGGCGACGGCATCATCGCGGCGCTTGTTCTGCTCGAAATGCTCTATACGACCGGCAGAAAACTCTCCGAACTTGCAGACGAAATCGAGCTCTTCCCGCAGATCCAGGTCAAGGTCAAGATCGCCGGAGAAAAGGTCCCGCTTGAAAAGATCCCCGGCCTGCTTGAAAAGATCGGCGATGAGGAGGCTGCCCTTTCCGGCGGCAGGATGCTTGTCAGGTACAGCGGAACAGAGCCTGTCATGCGCATCATGGCGGAGGGCCCCGACAAGATCAAAGTACAGAAATCCGTAGACGAAATTGCTGAATTTGTTAAAGATTTTTATGGAGGCAACAGATGAAAAAACTTGCTGTTTTATTTTTTGCCATGCTTCTCTGTTTTGCCTGTTCATCGGGAAAATCAGACAGCAACAAGGGAAACGATTCGGACCGCATAGGCGGGACGGATACCGATACAACAGGCGATTCCGACTCCGCTTCAGCACCGGACACCGACAGCCCGGACAGCCCGGAACCTGCCTCCGATGCTGACAGCACTGAAACCGACAGCGATGCCGCTGCGACCGATTCCGATCCGGCCGAAAACGGGATCTGCTCGCCGAATCCGTGCGACACCGAAGAGAACCGCGCCGCACACAGATCAAGATGTATGCCCGAAAACAACGGCACATCATTCACCTGCGAATGTGATGTTAATTACTACTCTTCCGAAGGCATCTGCTGTCCGGCTCACTCATCAAATAAAAACGGAAAATGCCAGTGCGACACCTATTACGTCGAACCCGAAAACGAACCGGGCAAATGCGTTGCCGAGTGCACCGAAAATTCGGTCGAAGGTCTCAACGGCTACTGCAAGGACGGCTTTATCTGCCAGCAGGGGAGATGCATAACAGACCGCTGCGCCGGCTACACCTGTCCGGAAAACAGCACATGCACGACGAAAAACGACGAAGCCTTCTGCCAGTGCGACGCTCCGCTTCAGATGAGCAGCGGAAAGTGCTGCCCGCTGAATTCGGCGAATGTCAACGGCACCTGCAAATGCGATGCCGGTTACGAACTCACCGGAAACGAGTGCGTGATGAGCGCAGACAACCCGTGCAAAACAAAACCGTGCAAAACTCTCAACAAAAACAAATGCGTTGCAGACAACAGCGAAGAGGGGTATCACTGCGAGTGCAATGAAAATTTCACGGAGGACGAAACCGGAAAGTGCAACCTGATTGTTTACGATGTCTGTCCGAACGGGATGCAGTGCCTCAGGGGATACTGCCTTCCGCAGGATCTCAGCAACGAACAGTGCGTCAGGGACAGCGACTGCCGCGAATTCAACGAAAGCGCAACTACCTATTGTTCGTCTCCGGGAGCAGCCGGCGGAGTCTGCATGGGATGCAGCATCAACAGCGACTGCCCTGGAAACACGCAGTGCATGGAAAATTTCGGAACGTGCGCTCTGGAGTGCAACAGCGATGACGACTGTCCTTACGGAAAATGCACTTCACTCGGCTACTGCGGACAGAAAAAGTGCTACAGCAACGAAGACTGCTTCGGCGGAACGGTCTGCAAGATGGGTGAAGATGGCTACGGATACTGCAACAGGCTCGAGTGCCACGAGACCGCCTGCTCGGAGACGAATCCTCACGGCACCTGCCCGAATCAGGGTGAAGCCTGCATAAACGGAAACTGCATCTCAAGCTGTTCGCCCAATCCGTGCAACGATACGAACAGGACCAAATGCGAAATAAAACTCGGCGTCCCGACCTGCGTCTGTGACGAAGGAACGGTCGAAAAGAACGGAAAATGCCAGCCGAAGGTCCTTCCAAGCTGCCCGTCAGGGTTTATCTGCAAAGGCGGCTACTGCGCGGACAAAAGCGAAGGTGCCTTCTTCTGCGCCGAAAATTCCGACTGCGGCGGTTCTCTCACATGTACTTCATCGAGTCTTCCCTCCGGTCAGTGTACCGGCTGCCAATATAACGCTGATTGTCCCGATCCTGATGAAACCGGCATGGTTTCATGTCTCGGAGCAGTTACTACGAGCGGTTACTGTATGAGAAGCTGTTTCTCGGACGAAGACTGCAACACCGGCATGATCTGCAAAACAAACGGATACTGCGGCAAAAAGGAGTGCTCGAAACCCTCAGACTGTCCGGCGAACTACACCTGCAAGCCCACATCCGACAGTTCCGAAAGCGGAACATGCTCAAGAATACCGTGTGAATAAAGGAGGAAAAAATGTTCAGAGACTGGGTCGACAAATTCGGTGCGGCGATAACCGTAATGGACTGCGAAGGAAACATACTCGACATGAACGAAGCGGCCTGCAACGCGCTTTCCGGCGGCAGGAGCATGGTCGGCGAAAACCTGATGAAATGCCACCAGCAGGCATCGATCGACAAAATGCACGACATGATGAAAAACGATCATCCGAATGTCTACACGATCGAAAAAAACGGCAGAAAAAAGATGATTTACCAGGCTCCCTGGTACAAAGATGACGGCACCATCGGCGGTTTGGTCGAAATTTCGATGGTGATCCCGTTTGAAATGCCGCACTACGTCAGAAAGCCGCAGAACTAGTCCGAAAAGATCAGCACTCCATAAATTTCACCGCTTTCAGTCTTTATTTTCTTGAAAAAATAGCTTCCGAACTGAGGGTTTATCATGTTGTAAAGGTGCGACGGGCTCGAGACCAGAAGTCTCCATGCGGTCTTTTCGTCCTTTGCGATGACGAGGTTTTCTCCGAGGACTTTTTTCCTTACTCCGGAGTGCCGGATGCTGCCGCTCTGCGTCGAGTAGTGCACAAGACCTTCGCTGGCAAGCCTGGAAAGCGCTGAATCCGCGGCATCTCCGAGCTCCGGCGCAAATCTTACAGGCTTCTGTCCGTATTTTTTTCTCAACTTCTGGAGCGACTTGTCGAAGTTTTCAGTGAAATCGGCATCTTTTGCCTTTGCAAACGGCTTCTCCCAGATAACGGCCGGTCCTTTCGGAGCGGTACCCACTATCTGGATCTTTACGATCTTTCCGGGCTTTTCGCTGATTCTGACACTCTTTTTCGTGATTTTTGTCCTGAAGACACCGCCGGCCGATTCGACGTAGAGAAAGTACGATATAAAGTTGTTGTCCGGCGTGATCTCAAGAGCTACGGCCTCTTTTGAAGGTTTTTCCCTGATTTCAAACGTACCTTTTTTTGCAAGCCGGAATGATCTTCCGTTGAGCGTCACGCAGGCAGGATCCTCCTTTTGGCATTCAGGAACTTCGGATATTTCTGCATAACGGTAGAAAAAACCCCTTTCAGCCGCCGCTTCGAAAAGCAGATTTTCCTCAAAGAGAGAGAAAAAGAGAGCCTCAAGGCTGAAAAGAGTCGAGATCAAAACCATTTTAAGCTGAAAAATATGAATGGTGCAGAAGGGGGGACTCGAACCCCCACACCAGCAATAGGCACAAGATCCTTAGTCTTGCGTGTCTACCAATTCCACCACTCCTGCACCGGGCGGGAAACTCAAATTAAAAAGAACCGGAAGCTTCACGGCAGAGCCGGAGCCTCCTGAACCAGGCTATTCAGCCGGTTTCTGCTCAGCCGGAGCCTGCTCGGCAGGTTTGTTTTCTGCCGGAGCTTGCTCTTCAGCAGGCTTTTTCTCTTCGACAACTGTCGGAGCAGTCTGCTCAGCCGGAGCTGACTGTTGAACCTTTACGGTGTCAACAACTGACCTGTTGGAACTCGAAATGTACGAGAGCCAAACTGAATTCAACATGAAAAGAACAGCAAGAACAGTCGTTATCTTGGTGAGAAGGTTGCCAGCGCCTCTTGCTCCGAAAGCGGAGTTGCTTGAACCGCCGAAAATGGCTCCCATTCCCTTTTTGCCCTCCTGAAGCAGAATTACGACAACCAGAAGGACGCAAATGATGATCTGAATTACTGCGAATGCGTTAAACATTCTAAAAACCTCTCATGTCAAAAACAGTCAGCGGGCGGCACTTTAATCGTGAAAGAACAATTGTCAACTTTTTTGTGCAAAAAAAATGCAAATCTTGAAAAAAAGTGTCAGGGACCTCTTCCGAAGCGGATCCCGCACACGGCATAACTTCAGATCAGCTTTTTTTATGCTCCACGGATCGAAACAAAAACACGATCCGGAGCCGGCTTATACGTTTATACCATATATTGATAAAGAGACGGCTGAAAACGGAAAATGTTACATAAAGCGGCAAAAAAAAATCTTTCTGCTTGACATGGGGAAAAAGAGGTGTAGCATACGGCGTTTTGTTTGTTTTTTGCCAATTGGTTTTTATTACTTTTTTATTTTCAGGAGGATTGAAATGAAAAAATTTTTGGCAGTAACAGTAGCAATCGTACTTGCTCTTTTCGTAATCAGCTGCGGCGGTGGCAGCGACAAACCGGAAAACGATGAAGAGCCGGTTAACGACGGTGACAACACACCTGTTCAGGATGATGACCCGACTCCGGTAAGTGATAACGACACCCCGGAACCGCCGGCAGCTTGCAAACTTGATGCAGCTTATGCAACAAGCGATGCAGAAGCTTATTTCGCATTCAAAGGAATGGGCGAAATCAACAGCAGAAGCGCTGAGCGGCCTTCATTTGCAAACATGGTTACCGCAACACTTGTCGGTGTCGAGGGCAAAGACCTTGACTTGGCAGACAGCTATTCTTTCTTTATGCCGACCACATTCCAGAACCAGAACGCTATCATGCTTCAGGCAATGGGCGATCCGAACATGGATTCAGGCAGATTTACAGCTGCTGCTCTTGCTGTCGTTCCGATCGAGTTCATCGACTTCATGAAGGAGAACGAGACTGACCACCTTGATCAGGCTCCGATCGTTCAGGTAATCGACATCGCTATCTCCAAGGACGAAGCTTACGGCAAACAGTGCATCCTTGCAGCAAACAAGGCTGACGAGAGCGGTCAGATCGCACTCGGCAAAATGCAGATCTGCTACGACAAGAACGAAGAGTTCGCAGTCGGCGAGACCTTCAAACTTTCGATGGCAGCTGAACTTACAGTCGGTGAAGCACTTGTTGACTTCTATCAGGATGTTGAGACTGTTGACGACCTTTGCACCTGCTTCGACATGGATACAGACGAAGAGGTTGACTGCGCATCAGTTGACTGGGAAGGCGGTCAGCCGACACCTGACGGCGACACCGAGCCGACACCTGACGGTGACGAAGAGCCGACACCTGACGGTGACACCGAGCCCGCTACAGACGAAGAGCCCGCTGCTGACGAAGACACAACTCCGGCTACAGACGAAGAGCCCGCTGCTGACGAAGACGTAACTCCGGCAGCTGACGAAGAGCCCGCAGGAGACGAAGACGTAACTCCGGAACCAGACGGAGACAATGAGTAGTTATCACGACGGTTTAACCGCTTAACTTTTTCAAGGGCGCTTCGGCGCCCTTTTTTTTTGCTCCGAAATTTTCCGCTCTCCTTGATTTTAAAGTTTCATATCCATAATATATTTATCGAACTTTTTTGGGCGGTAAAAAATGGATAAAAGAAAACGTCTTGTAAAGGTTTTCAAGGAAATTGTTGAAATCATTGATAAAAAGAAACTAAAAGCAGATCCTTATTCGTTTCTGCTCAACAAATTCAACCTCTTTGTTTCGCAAAAAAGGCCTGCGGCCGATACGCTTGCCGGTATTTCCAAGGCTGACTTTTCGGCAATCAACTGCGAGCTTTCCGACAGGTTTTCCCGCGACTTTCTGGATTCGCTTTCCATTTCGAAGATCCTCTCCCTGCCCGAAGAGCATGTGTTCGAGCTCACGGATCTGAAGCTTCCGCAGAGGGCATCCCTGCTCCTGCTTTCCGATACGGTCGTCCTGCCTTACGAGCTTGAAAAAAAAATCGAGCTGACAATAGGCTTCTGCGGCGCACGCGGCGGCGAGCTTCCTTTTGCGAATGTCTCTTTTTACTTCCTGCCTAAGAGCGCGACCCCGAAAATGGAGCTCCAGACAACGATTTTCGATCTGATCGACGACGATATCCCTGCGCAGGTGATCCAGTCTTCGGTCTACGATTTCGCCGTTGACGACGCCTATCTGCGCCCCTTCCCTGAAAAGGCATATTTCGATGCTGTCGCCGGACTTTTGAAGCCCGACGGTTCGCTCTGGCTCTCAGTCAAGAAAATCTTTATCTCTAGCCTTGTCACAAAGCGCGAAAAGGCTCTGCTCTATTCGATTTTCGCGCCGCTTGAGGTGAACCGCCACGAGAGTTTCCTGACTATCAGGCTGGAGAAGAAGAGTGCCTTCGATGCTGCGTCGAATGTCGTTATCCGCGACTGCACGAACAGCAAGACGCTTTCGGTCGAGCAGAATATGCTCAAGTCGAATCACCTCTTCACCTTTGAAGATAAGATCACGGCGGAAGAGCTCGGGCTCGTTTCAAAAATCGAGTCGCTTGCCACCGGAAACTGCGGGCAGTACTTCAAATTTTTTCTCGGAATGTTCCGGAAAGGCACATCCAGACCGCGGATAGAGTCGATGAGGCTCGGCAAGGAGTTTCAGCCGCTTGTCTCGTCAAAGGCGATCGAACCCTTCCAGATGCCGCGTGCGAATCAGTATATCCTGGTCAATAACGACGATTTTTTTCAGATCCCGGCTTCATCCAACTTCGAGCACGAAAAGCTCCTGATGAAGTACCTTTCGGTCAAGCCGGTATTTGCCTTCGATTCGTCCAACCTATATTTTTTCAATGATGTAGCGGCGATTTTTCCGCGCTCTGCGGATGTCGGTCTCTTCTACTCGGAAGGCTATCTCAACTCCAGGCTGATCGAGTTTTACTACAGGGTCAAATTCCCTCACCACAACAAGTTCCTGAAACGGAATTTCAGCCAGATCCCCTTTGTTGTCTGCAACAAGCTGACGCAGGATATCATCGTCAATCTCGTAAAAGAGATCCGCGAACTCTATCTTGATATGATTTTTTTCAGCGGTCAGGAGGCGGATTTCAAAAAGGAGATAATCGAAAAGCGCGAGCAGCTTGACGGCTATATTTTCCAGCTTTTCGACCTTTCTCAGGACGAAATCAAGATTATAAACAACTTCCTGAACTCTGAGGGGGAGGAGAAAAATGAACAATGAGCGGAAAATCCTGATCGTTGACGACGACACCTCGATCCTGAGGAGCTACCAGAAGTTCCTTGAGTCAGAGGGTTACCGGGTATTTGTCGCCAGGGACGGCAGAGAGGGCTTTATCGCTGTTGAAAAGGAGCACCCGGACCTTATCCTGCTTGACATAAACATGCCGGTAAAGACGGGGCTCGAGCTCCTGGAGGACCTGAAACGCACTTTCGACAAACTTCCGCTGACGATCATGATGACCGCATACGGCGATCTCGATGCCGCTGTCCGCGCAATGAACCTCGGCGCGTACGATTTTCTGACTAAACCTGTCGGACTTGAAAAGCTCTGCTTTACCGTCAGAAGGGCGCTTGAGACGATTTCTCTCGCCGAAAAGGCCGCATATTTCATCGATCAGGACGAAACTCCGTACCGCGATACGATCGTCGGCAGGGATGCTCTGATGGTCGATATTTACAAGACGATCAGCTCGCTCAACGGCAACCGCGCCACGGTTCTGGTCTACGGCGAAAGCGGGACAGGCAAGGAGATGGTGGCCCGCGCCATCCACGAAAACACCTCTCCGAAAGAACCTTTTGTTGCGATAAACTGCGCCGCTGTCCCGTCAAACCTGATTGAAAGCGAGCTCATGGGGCACGTCAAGGGGGCATTCACCGGCGCTGTCGCTTCGCAGACAGGCAAACTTGAGGCTGTCCGCGGCGGAACTCTGGTTCTGGACGAGATCTCCGAGATGCCGCTCGAAATGCAGACGAAGCTTCTCCGAGTCATCCAGGAAAAGAAGTTCTACCCGGTGGGTTCGACCGAACAGAAGCTGTTCAACGGAAGGATCGTGGCGATAACCAACAAAAATCTGACCGAACTGATCGAAACCGGACGCTTCAGGCAGGATCTTTTTTACCGACTGAATGTCATTTCCATCAAGGTCCCGCCGCTTCGTGACCATCTGAGCGACCTCAAAATGCTGGTCGTTCACCTCATCAAAAAGGCGAACTTCGTAGAGAAGACTTCGATCGAAAGCATAACACAGGAGGCGCTCGACTTTCTCGGCTCCTACAGCTGGCCGGGAAATATCCGCGAGCTTGAAAACGCGATCCTCAACGCTTCGGTCAACGCGAAGGACAAGGTCCTGACACGCGACAGCTTCGCCTTTCTGGTACCCGGCGGGGTCGCAAACACCGCCCAGACCTGCACGGAAGCTCCAAAATTCGAGGATTTTTCTCATGGGGAGCTTCTCACGCTCCACGAGTTCGAGAAACGCTATATCGAGCATGTCCTGAAAAAGCTGAACTGGCACAAGGGCAGGACGGCTGAGGTCCTGGGCATCACAAGACCTACACTGGACAAGCGGATCGAGGAGTACGGACTCACGAAAAATGATTGATTCCTCTTTTTTTCAGTCAGCGGTACTTCTCTTTACGACCCAGATCCTGGCGTTTGCCTGGTTTGTCATGATCCGCGGCCGCGGAACGGTCGACAACCTCTGGCTGTTTTTTACGCTGGCGGCAAGCGGTCTGATCCAGCTTACGACACTTTCGACATACTTTCCCTTCGGCAAAGTTTACTTTTTCGGGCTGATGCTTCTGTTTCTTGTATTTTTGACCTTTTACATCTATTCGATCCCGCATTCTGTCCTGCCGAACCGCATCTGGCTCGCGATCATCGGGTTTCTCGTCTTGTCTCTCTCGGTGATTTTCCACATTTTGCAGGATAATCCGGGGGTAGTTTACGGCATTGCCGCCATTGTTTTCGCCGGGGTTTATTTACCGATAATCGTTCGTAAAATCAAATACTTAAAGAAAAATAACCGTAAATTTGTCCTGACATTCGTCTCGCTGACGGCACTTATTTCGCTGAGTTACCCGCTATTCTCGGCAATTTCGGTCCTGACAGCGAACTCGATCTCTTTTGCAGTCGTTATCATAGCGAGCAGCGTGCTTATGACGGGTGCCGTCACGCTTGTTGTTCATTTCAGCTGGGAGCCCTCGATCAACATGAACCAGACGCATCTTCTGATGATCGTGCTGCTCTCCTCTCCGCTCCTGATCCTGTCGAGATTCCTGCCGGCTGCCAGAGTTTTTGTTTCAAATTTTTTCGGCAGTACCAATTTCGCCCTCTTTTTTCTGCTTGAGCTCTATCTTCTGCTTACATTTGCCGCGATCGCTATAGCGATGCTGGCCTCCGCGCTTGAAAAATTTGTAAATAAAAGCAGGAATTTACATTCCGAGATCATCAGAGTTTACAGACAGGATGTCCAAAATACGAACGATGCTGCCGAACTTTTCGACAAGTTTCAGAAGACAATTGCGGAACACTTCCTTGACGCCAGACAGTTCAAGCTTGCTCTTTTCGACGAGGCGCCCTTCGGGAACTCCGCCTTCCCTGTTGAAATTGTGGAAAACGAGCCTGACACGGACGAGCTCCTGCGTTCGATGGACCGCACGCACGAGGTTTTTATATCGAAAAATTCCTCTGTTCTTTGGGATCTGCTTTCACCCGGGCTTGCCGATTCCGTAGGCGGGGATTTTTTCATACCTGTCGTCTATCATTCTGAAATGATTGGATTTCTTGTCCTTACATCGAGGACTATAACGCTTCCGTCGGTCTACTGTATCTGCCGGCTTCTTGAGATAACGATCGACAGGCTGGACAAAATTTCGCTTATTTTAAAGCTTGTCGAGTCGCAGAAGCAGACCGAGATGCTGCGCCACTTCCGCGAAGTAGACAAGACGCTTTCGTTTGTCGCCCACGAACTCAGGTCACCGCTCTCTTCGGTCATGTTCAACATCGAGGTGCTTCAGAGTGCGGCGAAACGCGGCAAAGAGATCGATGTCGAATATCTCGATATTTCGCTGAACGAGCTCAGACGCCTGAACGACACGATCGAAAAGATGCTGAACTACGGCAGAAACATCAAGCTTTCACCGAGAACATATGAATTTCACTCGTTTTTTGCCGAGCTGAAGCAGTTCTTCAGCTATTCGAAGCTTGATATCGCCTTTGTCAACCAGACGGGCAGAGAGGGCTTCAACCTCGACTGGGATCTGATGAAAAACGTTATAGTCAACCTCGTTACAAATGCCGTAAATGTGATCGAAGAATCAGGAAAAGGGAACAAAATCAGAGTCCTGGCTCTGAAAAAACGAAAAAAACTCCTGATCGAGGTAAGCAACGACGGCCCGGAGATCCCGGAGGAGTTCAGATCTTCGATTTTCGAGCCATTCTACACGACTAGAAAGAACGGAAACGGTCTCGGGCTTGCGGTTTGCGAAAAGGTCGTGAGACTTTCCGGCGGAACAATAACCCTGAGGGAGAGCAGCCAGAATATCACAAGATTTTTGATATCCTTCCCGCTCGAGGCGGTGGTTTCCCGCTAGTAAAAAATTTTTTTCCCTAAAAATTGCGAAGCTTTAACTCAAAATTTGACAAAACAACTTTGCAAACTACTATACGCAGAAGGACTGTTGTTTTTTGCGGTGCGATATGGAAGGTAAGCAGCTTACGACAAAATTTCCCTCTCTCTTCGGCAAGTATTACCTGCTAGAACTGGTCAACCTCGGCGGTATGGCCGAAATCTTCAAGGCAAAGATGTTCGGTGTCGAAGGCTTCGAAAAGATCGTCGCCATCAAACGGATTCTGCCCGAAGTTGCAGTTGACGAAGAGTTCATCAAAATGTTTATCGATGAGGCCAAGATCGCCGTACGTCTGCAACACCCGAACATCGTTCAGATCTACGAGCTCGGGAACATCAACGGCTCCTACTTTATCGCGATGGAACTTGTCAACGGCAAGGATCTGAAAGTCATCCGCCAGCGCCTGAAGAGGGTAGAGCTCCTGATGCCGGTTGAGCAGAGCGCATACATCATCTCTCAGGTCTGCGACGGTCTCGACTACGCACACCGCAAGACTGACGAGCACATGAATTCGCTCAACATCGTCCACCGCGATGTTTCGCCTCAAAATATCATCGTCTCCTACGAGGGAAACGTTAAGCTCATCGACTTCGGTATCGCGAAGGCGCAGAGCAAATCTACAAAAACCCAGGCCGGAATGGTCAAGGGAAAGTTCAGCTATATGTCTCCCGAACAGGTCAACGGCAAGGTCCTGGACAGACGCAGCGATATCTTCTCGCTCGGCGTAGTCTTTTTCGAAATGCTCACAGGGAAGCGCCTTTTCCTCGGCAAGAGCGATGTCGAGACGCTTGAAAAGGTCCGTGCGGCCGAAGTCGTTCCGCCGAGTATGTTCAACAGCAGCGTTCCGCCGGAGATCGACAGGATCGTCATGAAGGCTCTGGCCCGCGAGCGCGAGGACCGCTACCAGTGGGCGAGCGAATTTTCCGATGACCTGAAGAAGTTCAGCTACTCTTCGGACAAGCGTTTCTCGCGTCAGGACATGATGAATTTCATGAGCGAGTTCTTTGCCGACGAGCTTGAGGAGGAGACCGCAAAGCTCGAAAGCTATAAAAAGATCCCGAAGCCGCCTGAGGTAAAGACTCCTGCTCCGGAATCCGCGCCGGCAGAAAGCAACACCTCTTCGATTTACGTCAACCGCAAGGCCAGCGACGCGAAGAAGGTCATGGCTATCCTGATCTCCGCGCTGGTCCTGATCGCTATAACGATCACCGCTCTTGTTCTCGTGAAAAACCAGAAGGACGACACGGCAGCTCTGATAATCAACAGCGAGCCGCAGAAGACCATCGTCGTTCTGGACAAGGGGACCATGTACCAGAAACGGTGCGAAACTCCGTGCGTCATGGAGGGGCTTCTTCCCGGACAGCGCGAAATCGAGTTCTCCCGCGAAGGCTACATCCCGCTGCGCGAAACGGTCATTCTCGGCAAGGGCGACAGACTTGAAAAGTTCGTCAAGCTCTACAAGGTCGGCGAACAGAAGACGATGATCACCGTCAAGTCAGATCCTGACGACGCCGTCCTTTACGTCAACGACAAAAAGGCAGCCTCGAATACTCCGACGGTCGTAAGCGACATTCCGGTCGGAATGGATGTCGTTGTAAGGGTCGAAAAACGCGGCTACTATCCTTATGAAGAGAATATCGGCAAGGTCCCGGCAAACAGCAACAAGGAGCTTGAGATCGTCCTTAAGCCGATGAAAAACGCTCCGGCCGGCCGCGAAAAGGAGACAAAAAAGAGCTCTTCAAAATCGTCGGCTGACAAGTCCGCTGTAAATTCATCGGAAACCGCATATATTACGATTCAGTCGAATCCCTGGGCTAATGTCTACCTCGACGGCAAGCTTATCGGCTCGACACCGATTTCAAAGTTCGCTCTTCCCGCAGGTTCGCATAAAATCCAGTTCAAGAATCCCAAATCAAAGATAGACAAGACCTTCCCTGTTGAACTGAAACCCGGCGATCACCACCGGATGGTTCAGAATTTCTACTGATTTTAAGCTATTGCTTTTTTCCAGTTTGAAGTACAATTACAAGTAAGTTTTTTTTCGGGCGCATTGCGTTTTGGAAAAAACTGCGGTCACAATTACTGACTTTTCTGAAGGAGGTTCTTATGAAAAGAAACATTTTTAAGCTTCTGGCAGTTGCATTTGTCTTTTTTCTGATGGTCGGCTGCGGCGGCTCTTCGGAGGGCGACAATACGGACACAGGCGATTCCGGTGACACAACGGCTGATACGGGCGATACGACTGAGCCTGCGGATACCGGCGACACCGATGAGGGCAAGTGGGAAGCGAAGTACAAAAAGGCTGACGGGCACGCTGAAAAGGTTTCAAAGGATGTCGTCAAAGCGAACAACGACCTAGGAATGAAGCTCTTCAGCTCCCTTGCTTCCGAGGAAGCGGGCAAAAACATGATGATTTCACCGCTTTCGATCTCGATCGCTATGGCGATGGTCACAAACGGCGCATCCGGCGAAAACCTTGACGAAATGAAAGATGTCCTCGGTTTCGGCAGTATGGATCTTCCGGAAATAAACGCTCAATTCGCTGACCTTGTCCAGAGTCTGGTCGAAGCTGACAAAGATCTTGTTCTTTCGATCGCAGATTCCGTCTGGATGGATGACGAACTGGCTCCGGATGTAAAGCAGGATTTCATCGATGTCCTCACTGAATTCTACGATGCGGCGCTGTTCACCGAAGATTTCCAGGATGAAGCGACTGCCGGCAAGATAAATTCATGGGTTTCCGAAAAAACTAACGGAAAAATCGAGAAGGTCATCGAAAAAATCGGTCCTCAGGCTGTCATGTATCTCATCAACGCGATCTATTTCAAGGCTGCGTGGACGACCTCTTTCGACAAAGAGAGCACTTATGAAGGCGCTTTCATTCTTTCCGACGGAACGGAAGGCAAAGCGGACTACATGGGATTCGCTCCCGATCAGGAGGTCCCTGAGTTCTACAATTATTCGACGGACTGGAGCGATGAAAACGGTTACTCCGTTGTCAGGATACCCTACGGACGTGACGTTTTTGCGTTTTACGGCATAGTTCCGAATCCCGACAACAAAACAAATATAGACGATTTCATCAAGAAAATCGCTGAAGACGGTATCGATTCCTATGTTTCGCAGCTCGAAAAGAGCGGATTTTCGGTTATGCTCCCGAAATTCAAGTTCGCTTACGACAAGTCGCTTGTTTCGGTCTTCAAGAGTTTGGGAATGGAAAAGGCTTTTGTTGAAGGAGGTCTTACGAATATCGCCGATGAACCGCACTCTCTGTTTATTTCCGATATTTATCACAAGACATTTGTCGAAGTGAACGAAGAGGGTACCGAAGCTGCGGCTGTAACAGTTGTCGAAGTCGGTGAAAAAGCCGAGCCTACAGGATTTTTTGCCAACCGTCCGTTCGTATTCGTGATCCGCGACGACAGAACGGGATCAGTCCTTTTCGTTGGAAAGGTCGAAAATCCGAAAGCTGAATAGGTGCTTTTGCAACCTTTCTAAAGGAGGTCAAAATGAAAAAAATCATGATATTTTTCACGATTTTTACAGTGTTTTTCCTTGTTTCGTGCGGCGGCTCATCGGGCGGTGACAATACTGATACCGGCGATACCGATCCTGACGGTGACACCGGAGAGACGGAACCGGATGCCGATACAGCGGACACGGGAGATGACGAAGATCCGGCTGTGATGCAGGCTTATTCAGTCGCCGATGCACACGCAGAGGCTGTTTCAGCCGAGATCGTCAAGGCGAATACGAGGCTCGGGCTCAATATTTTTGAAAAACTCGCACTGGAAACACATGAAAACATAATGATTTCACCGCTCTCGATCTCGATCGCCATGGCGATGGCGGCGAACGGCACCGAAAATGGGTCTCTTGCCGAGATGAAGGAGGTCCTCGGCTACGGCGAGATGGAACTTCCGACAGTGAATGAACAGTTCAGGGAGCTTGTCGCGAGCCTTGTTTCAGCTGATAAGGATCTCATTCTTGAGATCGCAAACTCGATCTGGCTCGACAAGGCTATTGCGGATGAAATAAAAGAGGATTTCATCTCCGTTCTTGAAGATAGTTACGACGCTGAGCTTTTCGAGGCGGATTTCGGCGATGATGCTACAGTAGAGCTCATCAACTCCTGGGTTGCGGAAAAGACGCACGGCAAGATCGACAAAATTATTGACGGGATCGGTCCGGAGAGTGTCATGCACCTTATCAACGCGGTCTATTTCAAGGCTGCGTGGAGTGTTGCCTTCAACAAGGATGCGACTTTTACCAGAGAGTTCATTCTGGCGGACGGAACCAAAACGGATGCCGATTATATGGGTTTCTTTTCTAACGAGAAAAACAATGGCATAACATACGGGAACTATGTGATCGCGGATCAGAACGTCGCCGGAGTCAGAATCCCCTACGGCAGAGACGCGTTTGCCTTTTATGCGTATGTCGCAAATCCCGATTACGACACTCCTGAGGACGAAGTCATCGGCGTTGACGAGATCATCGGCAAAATCGCTGAAAAGGGGCTGGAATGGTATCTCTCCTTCGCAAAACACATAGATTACACTATTCGTCTTCCCAAGTTCAAATTCGAGTATAACACGTCTCTCAAGGAGGTTTTTGAATCTCTCGGGCTTGAGAAACTTTTCGGAAGCGGAGGCATGTCGGCAGCTGCTCCTTCACTTTATGTGTCGGGAATCACTCATA